>Ga0116227_10000661_pt1 | contig 69542 bp, 55 predicted proteins | sample S1TSphgellanicum_FD_89693 | JGI IMG/M metagenome (GOLD analysis project Ga0116227, IMG submission 89693) | Host-associated microbial communities from peat moss isolated from Minnesota, USA - S1T2_Fb - Sphagnum magellanicum MG | ecosystem: Host-associated > Plants > Peat moss > Unclassified... | reverse complement strand
GATTTCTTTTTTAAAAAATCAGAATCCAAAAAATTGAAATTATAAGACTGGATTATTTTTTACTATTAGAAGAAAGGATATTTTAAACCATTAATTTTTAGAAAATTTTAAAATCATCTAAAATCGTCTGTGCCTTGCAGGCATGGGTTACCACTAGTATGATCAAAATGTTCAACTACCCTTGTTACATGTTGTTATGGTTCTATTGAATCTAGGCTAAGTTAAAACCCAAACCTTATAGCAATTGACCTCCCTTTAGACTCATCATTTTGATTTGTAACTTCAATGATGAAAGTTTGATCAAAGTTATGTCCACTAGGAAAAACTAATTAAAAAAACCAATTTATATGCTATTACATGCAACTAATTGCAACATGAAACTGTTCCTAGTTGTTTTCCCAATTATTTATGAATTTCGACATTTTTGAGCTTTTTTGTGACTACACTACAACTAATGACATTTTCATCCTTTCAATACGATGATTTAAAAGATTATTTCATTGAAAAACACCCAAATTTGTATTTGGAATCCCATTGGTCACAATACTGACCAAAACTTGGTAACCCCTATGACATGGACTAGAGAACAATGACATGTATTTATCCTTTAAATATACAAGGGTATATTGAAAGTATATCTATAGGTGTGATAAGGGTATAATATTGTACTATGGGTTAATAAGGGCATATTAGGGATATATCTAAGGCTTGGGCCAATTATCTAGGTTCAAGAAGGCTTGCCTAGGTTTAAGGAGGTTCAAGGAGATGAATTGCTTAGATTCTTGGAAGCTTGGGGAAGCTTGTTGAGACTTGGGGAGGCCTACCAAGGCTAAGTTAAACTAGCCTAGCACTCGGTCCATAGTCTAGGGAAACCTTGGTTAGGCTTGAAGATTCTAGGTTTTTTTTTTTAATCAAATATTCATATTGTGCCACATGGCATGCAACTATTGACCCACTTTATATTCACATGTCCCATTATGATCTATTGAAGCGAACACGTTAGATGGAATGATGTATTTTCAATAAACAGTTTACTCAATATTTCACAAGTTGCCACATCTCCCTTTTTAATTAGACGAAAAATAAAAACATGATGCAATTTTTGGGGGCACCAAAATAGTTATAGGCTAGTCACAAAGCCTTGCATGTACACAATATGTATATGATCCAATCAAACGGTTTGACTGTGTATGTTGTTTGCATAGTTCATTCAAAACATGATGGTGTCATTCATGACATCAGATTGTGTTTATTTGTCACATGTGACTTGTGCAACTAATAGGATTTTAGTTACAACTGTTGCCCCTGATTGAAAATTAGTTGCAAATTCCAATTGTAGATGTGCATTTTTCTTTTAATGACTAACATAATATGACAACATTCATGCAAAGAACCTTATCTTTTAAAATGGTGGTTTGAAAATGAAATCACGTGCGGTTTTTTTAGCTTGACATGTTCTTGGTGCCCACAATGTTCTCACTTGCAAGTCTGCTCACTAGTTTGACAAGGTGTTGTCTTTTGATAACCTTGACAAGTTGGCTCACAAAGACAAAGTAGAAAATGAGGAGGTGAAGAAGTAGGGTATTTTCAGGAGATGCATGGGTATGAGATATATACCTATCTCAAATGAGGTAGTCACATATATCTATGCACATTTTATGGATGTAATGAAACATTAGCTAAAGGCACCTTGGAGTATGAATTGTTACATGTTTTGCTTATCATAGTGCTTCACACAAAATTTGCTTTGATTCTACATTGTGCTGCCTGATTGATTGTTGCTTGTATCCTACCCAATAGTAACCAGTGTTGGACGGTTCTCATAGGAGTACCCGGTTATCCAGTTGGTTCTCAGTCTGATTCTCATGTTGAAAACCAACTGTTCTCGCATTTGGGGATAATCAGAATCAGACCAGAGGTTCTCATCCAAGTGAGAACAGGGTCTGGGGTCTGCCAGTGACCTTGCCTGGTTTTCAATATTTTGAAGTACTAGTATTGATGAGAATCCCTAGAAAAATTTAGCATTTAATAGTCAAGTGCTCTACTGGACAACAAAAAATGAAAAAGCATGAAACCCTACAAAACTTATTAAAACACCCACCACAAAGAGAAAAAAGTTTTTATAGATTCTTGTTTATAACTGGCAACCTGGGTAGCAGCTATATTGAAAATTGAAATATGTCAAATTTCATTTGTTTTCTCTCAAAAATGACGAATGTTTTTGGATTTTATTTCAGAAAAATCCTTTATGCAAATCATAGAGCCTTATTTTTTTGCATTCCATCGTTTTTTTATTTACTTTAGGTTTTAAAGTATCCCCTACCTTGGGTTGCAAAAAGAAAAAAAAAGAAAGTTCAATAACTGGGTTGGGAGAACTGAATGTGAAAACTGGCATGTCTAAGAACCGATTGACTTCAAAAAAAATTTAATTGATACCCAACCAGGTTCTCAGTAGATAAAAAAAGAAAAGGAAGAAGAACCAGACCAGTTCCCACAAACCTATGTGCGAACTGGAACCAGACAGTTCTCACAAAAATGTGAGAACTGCCCAACACTGGTAGTAACAACACTGGTAGTAACTCTGTTCCCTTTGGAAATTAACAAAAACGCTGGAAATTAACAAAAACACAATTACACTCAAAATTTCCAACACTCAGTACCAGGATCCGGGCTCAGATTTGACCAATACAAGCATTGACATACAATTGGTCATATTGTCTTTGAAAATTTACATCCACCACTCTATTGATACCACACTAGTATCACAAATATGTGTTTTTTAATATTTAGAAACCATACCGCAAATCAAAGTAAATTTTGTTGGCTCTGCCATTTAGGGTAGAGACATTGCACCCAAAGTCAGACCAGCATTTGACATCCCTACATTTTAGGGTCATGTGCAGTCCACTATAGAAACATTTCCAACATAACTGAAGGATCCACTTGGGCTTCATCATTCTAAACACCATGGGTTTCAACACAGTAAATAGGATGTCTTTTAAAGGGCAGAGCCACTTCGCAACAAGTGAGTTGTTTTATTTTACTACCAAGAACCTTTCAGGTTTCAATATTTCCAAAACAACATATTAGACAAACACTGGTCCATCTGATACCAGAAGTGTCACTGCAAACTAAAGCATGCTGGCAATTGGCTGATGTATGATTTTTGAATTGAACTGAATGAGAACATGTGTCATTGTCTGCACACATCTGGTATGAGCTTGATTCAATATGTTTGAAGCTTCCACATTTGGGTTTTGTAGTTTGGCTAAAAAAACTTCTCCACAAAGGCAGTACATGTCAATTGCTTGGGACTTTTGCAACTGAGATCTGGTTTTGTGTCTGGCTGTATCCAATTGCTGTGTCATTTCAACATGTATGAGAAGGTTGCCAGACCAATGCAAAAGTCAAGACCATCAATCACATAGCATTGAATCAGATTGCAAGTGATCAATCTTTGTATCAGTCTTCAGGATGTGATATACAGCTTGATGACCAATTTGGAAGTGCTTAAATGTGATACACTTGACAGAATTAGAAACTGAAAATGCAGAGCTCCCCAGCTCACACAATCTATGTAAATGAGGCAGGACACTTACAATTCACAAACCCTCATGGACCAAACACAATCTCCATAAATGAAACTACAGAGGTTTAGAAAATACTCCAGAACTTAAGCAAAAGAAAACTGGGTTTTAATCCCAAAAAGTACCATGAAACCATATACGTTGAGAGCCAGGGCAACACAAGTACTGCAAAAACTCATGAAAGTGGAGACATAAACATTCCCAGATGCTTTACTTGAGTTTCTTGTCACCCTTCTTCCTTTTGACTTGAGAATATGCAAAAACTCCAGTTAATGCAATACCAGTTCCTGCACATCCAAGCAAATCCTAAGCCTTCCACCAGGGAGTCCCTTAACAACAGCAGGATGCAAATGTAAACAGGTAATTGGGTGTCCTGATGAGTGCACGAGAAATTGAAGCAGGAAGAATTGGATAATGTTCATACCAAGGGCATTCACTGTTGATACTGGAGTTCTGAAAAATAGCACAGAGGTGACAATCACAATGACACGCTTCACACAGTTCCCCACCGAGTGTGTCACTGGTGTGACCTTTGCAAGAATCATGTATGACACCTACCCAAACCACCATATTATGTCATCACAATCTCATCATCCCCTCTTCCACCTATAAAAGGCAACACCTAAAGTTTCAAAGACAAATCCAGGCAAACCTGGATAATTTCACACAAAATGCACAATCTCTGAAAGTTGTGCATAACATAAAAGTGCATCATATCTATGAAGATGCAGAAAGGACTCCACAATAAAACCTTGAAGCTAACTGTATTGTCAGTTCCAGCAAAACTAAAACAAACATGGCACGAATGCCTGTGGTCATAAGTTCAGACCATAACCTTCATCATGAATGGCAGTGACTGGCTGCCATGACTACCTACATCCTTCATGGAGTTCCCAACTCATGATGGTGGGTGGAGATCAGCATATAATAATCTGCTCAAAATTTTGGGCAAACAATTCTACAAAAAATCTGCATCCTGAGTGTCTGTTGCATTTCTGGAAGCAATAGAAAGACTGTGTCATGATCCCAGGTAGCATTCAAGCGACAGTGCTAATCAGAAAGTTGATAGTATCCTCATTCAAGCTGTAACAAGCTTGTAACAGTTCATTTCATTTCATCTTGCCACTGTGCAAGCAAGCATATAAGAATATGGTGTAGTGAGGCTGATATGAGGGTACCAGTGGTTGGAGCCTACTGCACACTGACATATCCTTTAAGCACACCACATAACATAGAAGCACATTAGCACTGCATAATAGGCTCCCTTAGAAAGCATACCTGCTGATATGAATGGAAGCAAATTCCTGCAAGCAGAGCTCTTGTGGCCACCACTTTCACATCTAAACCCTGCCACAGCACCACCATTGCACATGCAATCACAATGCCAACCATGTAGCAAAAAAAACCCTAGCCTACCCTGCTAACAAAAAATGAGATCAAATCTTGCTTGGATCCTACTTCAATTCTCCCCACCAACCTGAGCAACCTAGAGAATCAATCTTCACAGCACTTTTGAGTGAATCATGGTGAATAGCACCTTCCATTCCTGTAGATCACTCTCTTCACAGAAAGCACACCTTGCCATCATTATTCCAAGACTATACTCATCATAAGGTACTCTGAAACAAAGCAGACAGCAAACTCACCGCAGCCTGCAAATAACTAGGAGTAAATTTGACCCCCTCCACAAGGAGTGTAGCTGGAGTGAGCAAAAAGAAGGACATGATTGTGATGATGGAGAACAGGTTAATATTATCCAGAGACCCCTGCCACCAGCCACATGCCCACCTGAATCTAAACCAACAACATCGGCGTCCTCTTTCTTCAAATACAAGAGTAGTGTTCTGAGCAATTGAGCAAATGTCGAATTAAATGTCTAAAGTTGATCAGCAAACAAGCATTACTGTAGGTGGACCCAGGGTTACCCTCTAATCCATCCATAAATGCTGACAAAAATCCCCAGAAAGCCACCATATCATTCTCCACATCACTTCCACATACACAAGAGTGTTACTCAAGTCCACCCATGGGATCAAAAGACTATGAAATCATGAGAATCCAAGGAAGGGTACTACTGATCACACTGACATACCTCTTTCTTTACCATGAGCTTCTTGCTAAGAACATTACGTGATTGGAAAGTGACATTAGATGCCATTGCACTCAGAAATCCTGCCCTGTGAACACATGAAATCACCTGCAAATCTGTCAGAATGTTGCCTTTCGTACTCAACATTCAAGCAGAAGTGGTAAGGATATGACAAGATAACAGTTCACTGTAAGACTGAGGAGAAACATTCACAAAAACATTCTTTGATTACCCTCAAAGTGAAACCTGGAGAGAATCCTCTAAACTACTACTCTATATGGACAAATGCTGCAGCTCTGCATTCTAACATGCACTGAAAGTGGAAATACTGTTACTATCATAGTGGCAGAAACTCAGAACTTGAGGAAACCTCCAATCTTCCTGGTTTTGAAAATGAACATGAGCAAGACGACCAGTGCAATTGCTTTCTGCAGAAAAAGAAAAATAACAGAAGCCTTCTGTCAATTGAATCCCTTCCAACCATTACTGTCTGTGGAACATACCAGTTGAAGGACGCTTCAGTTAGAGAGGCCAATGCAACACCTCCAACAATTGGTACCAGGGTTGCCACCACCAATGGATTTGGTACCTGCCTAACCAGCCAGTCAGCCAAGATTACCATCAGGCATATTCTTCCCAAACTGCACAGGAATGCATCTGCAAATTATATGCCTGAAAAACCTTCTCATGTTGGTCAACAGAACAAAGATCACACATCTACGAGATTGCAGAGAAATCTCCACAACACCAGTTTTAAGGTAACAGTTCTATCAGTTCTAGCAAAAGCAAAAACGAGCATGACAAGAATGACATGCAGTCATAACTTCATGAGTGTCATCCACAAAGTGTCAGACCATCATCACCTTCATCATGAACAGCAGCAATGAGCTGTCATGACTCTCCGCTCTGGCTTCATCAGCTCCTGATGGTGGGTGTGTAGATAATCTATCAATGAGACTGCAGAGAAATCTCCACACCGACACTTTGGAGGTAACATGACAAGGAGTGCGGTCATAACCTTCTGGGAGTCACTCACAACATGTCAGACTGTCACCTTCATAAAAAATAGCAGTGATGAGCTGCCATGACTACCCTCTGACTTATCAGCTCCTGATGATGGGTGTAGAGAAGTGTATAATAATTTGCCCACAATTCAGGCAAACTATTGTACAAGCATCTGTGTCCTGAGTTCCTGTTCCATTCCTGGAAGCAAAGGTAAGACTCAGCCATGATGTTGGCTACTCAAGACATATAACAGAATAGGGGTAACACATACAACTTACCTCACCCAAGAAAGCTGCTGAGAGAAGAACAGAGAAAAATGGCTCCATGGCCTTGATTGTGTGCGTGAAGGAGACTGCGACTTTACCAAGACTCATGTTCGTGAACAAGTTGCCCAATGTATGAACACATGCCAGTGGCAAAATTGATGCTAACTGCAGCAAGCAACAATGTCCCTCAGCACACACAAACAAATGAACCTTCAATGCACACTACTTCAAATCAATCTGAAAGCAGCACAAAGAGTCTGTGCAAATTTAAAAAGAAACCTTCACAAAATCCTTTCTCTCAAATCTGTGAAAAAACAACACCCTTCAACAATCAAATGCAGCAAACACAGAACAACCAAAGTCGGTGTCTTGCACATCTCAAAATTTGGAGCCTAAAGAAACCACAGTTCTACACCTTGTGATCAAACAGCAAGTTTGAGAAGCATTATGTCAATCATAAGTTTTCATGCACCACAGCATCAAAAGATGAGAAACCTTGCAACAATAAACTACTCAATCTGTTCTGTGACAAATTCAAAGACAACCCAAAAAGTATGAAAACCCTAATACCACTCAACAGGCATGAAGAAGACAATGCCTATGGGATGATGGTCTATACTGAGAAAACATTCTGATCAAGACACGAAAGTGCAAAACTGACCCCAATCGACAAAATGCAAACACAATTGCAATGCAGAATTGCAAACACAAGCTGCCTTATGAAAAGATTGTAGGGTTGGAGAATTTTTGTTACTTGATTTTGGGTGACAGAAGGCTTCTTATGGAGACCTGTTGCCCACATGAGCAACACAAACACACCACCAACAGCGAATTGCAGATTTGTGATGGTGATGGGGAATGGGAAGACTTTCAGCACCTGAACAAAAGAAACAACACAATAATCTCTTTCATTGCAAGAATCTGTAGTTCAATCTTCTTCACAGTGTCTGTCGCATGTACATCTGTTGAAGATTTTTCCTGATATGGTCATCGACCGGTGGTCGCGGATGTGTACCTGCTTGTTGTAGATGTTGAAGTAGATGTTGAACAAGTACCAAAGTCCAAACAAGGAACCCAGTCTCAGAGTCTTCCCCCATTCGGATATACCAGCTCCAGCTTGCGCAGCTTCCAATCCCGCCCCTTCATCCGCTGCTGCACCTCCTGCGTCCGCGGTCGCTCTCGCTTCCACCACTGGCTCCCTCGCTCTTCTGCTCTGCAGCTGGACGACTCTCCCGATTGCCTTCAACCTCAACCCAAGGTCGGAATCACAAGACAGCATCGACGAATAGCGGTGAGACAACACAGCTCCATCCCTGCCAACATTGCTGCCGGTTGCCAGCGCCAAGCATTCCCAGCTGCGCATCATCACCTCCCCAGACACAATCCTCCTCTCTTGTCGCATGACGCTGGCGCGGCCGCAGGGATTGCACAACATGCGACATGATGGTGGGGCGGCCACGATGTCGGCCGTGGTCTTCATGCTCGCCCAGCGCTGCATGCTGCTTTGCGAGGGCTCGTGCGCTTGAGAATTGCTGCTGTGCTACAATGCTCTCGTGTGTGATGGGGTCTTGCGCGCTGCTTGGTTTCCCAACTGTGGCTTCTCTTCTTCCGTCGTAGAAGCCGCTGTCGCAACTCCTTTCCTTCCTTCGCGCGCGCGTTCACGGAAAACCCTCTATTACCGCTCCTGGCGTCACACTGGACGCGGGTCGATTCCTGACCCTTCGACTCCACGAGCGGGGCTTCCTACACCCATATTTTCGCTTCTCCAAGATAGTGCGACTTTTCTTATTTTGCTTTGCAGAGTTGCGATCACCGCTGCCGAAGCGCTCTCTCTCTCTCTCTCTCTCTCTCTCTCAGATCCTGAAGATATTGTTTTGGCTGGGGTTTTGCTTGTGTCCGATGCAGCAGAAAGCTTGGGAGCTGGTGAATTCACAACAAAATTTTGCATGGTGGGAGCGAGGGCGCTCATGATCCGTACCGAATGTAGAATATTCTTCTCGTTCTCGTGATTCTTAGAGAATGTGCTTATACACGAAGCTTTTTGTTTCTCGAAGATTTTTTTTTCCGAAAGATTTTTTCCTCGATCTTTTTGGCGGATTTCTCGAACAGCAAGTGCCGAGTCTCCTGCCATCAACAAGCTTTCGCAATCTGCTACTTCGTGAAACGATTCTCCTTGAGCTTAAACGATTGCTGCTACTTGAGACTGCAATTCTTCGACATTGCAGCTTGACCCGCGGCCTGATCTGATTAGGTTGGCAGTTTCTCACAATCTGCTTGTTTAGATGCATCAACAAGCTGTTGAATTTTTCCAAGTCGAGATCGGACAGGAAGTCAAATTGAAGAGCACCAGCAGAGGGAAGCAGAAATTGTGATTGTTGAGAGACAAAATGCTGTTGAAGGAAGAAGGAAGGTGCATATACCCTTGAGCATCATCAAAGTGTTGTTGCAATTGGAAGAAGGTTTTGATGTTCAAAGGGGAGATGCATACATACTTTACGCATCAAAGTTTGTTTTGCAATTCAAACCACAAATGCAAGCACCGCCACAAGCTCAGCTTGCTTGCCTTCTCTGCCTAGGTCAAGGATCCAACCATTTATGATGATGTCCAAAGGAGGATGCATAAGTGAATATACTTGAGCATCATCAATGTGTGTTGCAATCAAAACTATTTTGTGATATTCCAAGGACAATGCATAGTGCATACCTTAAGTGTCATCAACATGTGTTGCAAGTGTGTTGTTGCAATTGACCCATTTGTGATTGTTTAAGGAAGATGCATACATGCATACCTTTGAGCATAATCAAAGCATGTTGCAATTGAACCCATTTGTGATGTTCAAGGGATATTGATAGTACATTGAGCCTCATCAAAGTGTGTTGCAAGTGTGTTGTTATAATCAAACCATTTGTGATCGGTCAAGGAAGATGATGCTTACATGCATAGCTTTGAGCATCATTAAAGCATGTTGCAAATTGAACCATTTGTGATGTTCCAAAGAAGATGCATAAATTCATATACTTTGAGCATCATCAAGGTGTGTTGTAATCAGAACTATTTTGTGATATTCCAAGTACAATGCATATTCACATAATTTGAATATCATCAAAGTGTTTAGCAATTGAACCATTTGTGATGTTCAAGGACGATGCATATGCATGCACTTTGAGCATCATCAAAGTGTGTTGCAAGTGTGGTTGCAATTGAACCATTTGTGGATTGTTCAAGGAAGATGCATAGATGCAATACTTTGAGCATCATCATCAAAGTGTGTTGCACATTATTGAACCATTAAATATTGAGATTGCTGTAAATGGGCACAATCTGAACATGGGTTCATACAGAATTAGGTTCTCAGAAATTCTGATCACAGCAATGCTCAAACTTGTTGGTCAGCTCTGAGAAAATCTAAGCAGCTCACTGGACTAATGACAACAGTTTGTATCTTAAGTAGCTGTGGATGAGAATTTTGTTTTTGTATCTAGAGCTTGATACTTTTGTTTCAAGAATTTCTTATATTTCTTCTTTTCTTTTTTTTTTCCTTTTTGCATCCTATGCAACACTTATCTTTTGTATCTAATTCTATGTTTTGAAGAAAAAGAAAATGCCCCTGGAACTATTCACACGGTCAAAGAGGCTGAAACTTGTAGATCTTCATAAGTCATAAGGATCTCTCCTTACTTCAGGATTTCAGTCAATTGAGAGATGACCCAATGACTAGGTTATAGAGATTCCAGATCTGAGAACATAACATCAGCAAATCAGCAAACATGAAAATAGAGGAAACCCAGCATTGCTGAAGAAGAGAGAAAACAAAACCTACAACAAAACTGAACTGATTTGAACAACAGTAAATAGTACTATGTAATGAACATATTTGGTTTTGACCACTTACCATGACATCCCCACTAACTTCATTGACTCCTGGCAGCACGTGGTGGTCAATGGCAAACATTAACCAACATGCTGAGTTTCTGTCACCTGATCGGCGGTAACAAGAAAGTTCAGCCCCAATCCCATCTTACCTCAACAAAACCAAAAAGAGAAGGAAAAAAGAAACTGAGGAAGGAGCAGGAATACAAGAAGAAAGAGAGAGAAAAAGCCCTGACAAAAAAGTAGGAAGGAAAGAGAGAGAAACAAATAAGAACTATAAAATCATGATCTTTTTGTGGATAATAATGCTACATAAATTACAATGAAACAGAACTGTGTTGTCAAGCTGCCAATTTGGGGCTTCTTGAGATGGAGACAATATATCAGAAGCCTCCCACAGTTTCACTTGAGTTACTGTCAGCAATTTAAAGGAATGAGAATCTGTTGCTGTACTAAGCAAATGCCACTTCAAGAGTGAAGCCAGCAATAACTCTAGAGAATAGTTTACCATGGCAATAGTTGCACCCCCACACTTCAAAGGAGGCAGCACCTGTCACGCATACCCTGCAGTTCCAACAGTTGCACAAGAACAACAAGCAGACACCAGCGACCGGGATCAAATCAAATGCAATTTGGAAGAGCCAGATCCAGCACTTGACTTGCTTTCCATCATGAGGCTCCTGCATTGGGAATTTCTCAACTCTCATGACCCTTGGTTTTTGCCAAACGATTCCTCCAGGCTAGTTGAATGCGAATTGCTGCCCAAGACCTGGAGGCTGCAGATCCATTCCTGTTCCCAAAAAAAAAAACCGAGACCACAATCAGTTCTCTGTACAACACATGAAATCCATCTGGCTCACAGCATTTGTTCAAGTCAGTGAGACTGCAAAATAGGACTCACAGGCTATATACAGGTCCATTAGACCTGCACTGTACTCTGAGAATATTTTCAAGGGTGACTTTGGGATTATGTTGCTGCTACCAAAAGTTTCACCATGTGAGGACAACCTTAGGTTATAGTATGGCATTCAGAGCACAAAGAAAAATTAACTCTGGACCATTTGCCAAATGGGGTTTCCTCAAATAGAACCCTCATCAAATCCCATTGTTGGTCCATCCCATAGTGGAGGAAATGAAGATCTGGGTCCAGGCAGGTGATTGTGATCAGCATCCTGGCAGCTTATTACTAGGGTCCATACTTTTTTGTGCAGCTGCTACATGATGATGAGCTAGGCCACCCAATTCTGTGGCACTTCATCCTCTTGTCATCAGCATGCTCTCCCTAGCCATTTCATCCACATGTTTCAAGCACTTGAACTTGATTGGCCCTAACTTTCTCTCTCTGACTTGCTAAATAGAAATGTCAATCCGAGCAGAACAAAAACCTGAGGACTCCCTGCACACGGGGTTTGCTCATGTGCTTGTAGAAGTTCTTGGTGATGCTCTCAAGATCATCCGCCTCTAGAGAAAATACATCCACATTCTCCAAGCATTTTACATTATGACTAGACATAACACACTGCCCCTTCATTTCTTTTATCCAGGCTCCACCTGCAGAAAACAAACCAGTGTCAGATATCACTCCCATTGTTGTCCCTCCCAGAGTAATGAAATATCCTTCAAAAGTAAAGGTAGCAATCTGATGAGAAAAGCAAATGTAGCAGATTAAGAGTCTACACACCCATTCTGACAGTGATCTCAGCTGGAACAAAAGCCAAACCTCATCACTACACCACCATCTAGCAAGGCTGATGTCTGGCTATTAAATGTTCGGTATATTGTCCACTACATACCATTGACTTTGTTTCCAAAATAAACACAAAATCACTCTGGAGCCATACAACTTGGATTCCATGTTTGAATGACCCAAGTAATCAGCTCCAGATCAGTCCCCAATTGCATGTTTCACTTCACAAGACACTTTGAAGTGATGGTTTTTGCATTTTTTGTTTCTTTACCCTAGCTCCCCAATAGTTATGTCCTTCACAGTACCTGGTATGTCCTAACCACCTATGATATTGAACTAACTTTGAAATGCAAGTCCTCACGTAAGTTGACAGATATCTTTGATCACTCAGTAAATCAGGCAGCCCAGTATGAGGCTTGTGGTCTGCTTCAGCAAATCAGTAAAAACTTTGCAGAGCTGGTGATTCAGAGGCATGGGTAGAAAAGAACATACGAGGCTTGAGACCCAATTTTGCCAGGTACGAAACTAACAGCTCTTCTCCACAGTAGGAGCCGGTGGAAAGTTCTTGCTTATCACCATTTGGACCAACACTCAACATTTTGCCATGGACAATAAAAAGCATTCTCTTAATTGGACTGTCCTTGGTCATAACTGTACTGCCAGCTATGTAAAGCCGCTGCTCCAAACATGCACATATGGCATCTAAGACAACAGTATCCATCACACTGAGCAGCTCCACCTGCAAGTGAATTTTCCTTTGAGTTAGTACTTATCCCCAAAATCAATGGCAACAGGGCAAGGTGGCCTCAGTTGGCAGGTCAAGCAAACCTTCAGTGTGGTCAGACATAACATACCTTCTTCACAAGATCTAGGGAAATGAACCGCTTAATTTCCATTTGCAAATCCTCCTGTAGTCCACTCAGTAATTCTTTCTCCTCCACACCTCGAGTTTGAGCCCATTTGAACCGTTCTGTTGCCGTCACTCGTCTGCACATCATTCAGTCTAAGACTTGTTCAGATGGACCTATCCACCTAACTGCTTGTCAATGTAATGCAAGGGACAAAATGCAAGCCCTTGTCTGTCTTTGCTCACTGGTCAAGTTATCAATAGTTGGAGGACATTACTTTGAAAAACTTGTGGTGAATTGATAGGAAAGTCTCTCTTTTTGCAGGGGTAACAATGGCATGCAGGCAAAACAATTCAAAAAGAAATCAAAAGTGCAAGAGGTCTTGTGATAGGCAAGAACATCATAACAGAGAGCAACATACTTGCGCATTTCTTCAGGTAAGCCTCGTCGTCTCATCCAGCTCTCCACATCATAACGACGCATTTGCATTTCCTGGCTCCTGCATTTATAAATCAGCAAATGCTATTTACACATCAGTACTATGCAGAAAAATGGTACTTGGTGACAATAATGAGAGATATACTGGAGCCACAAACTTTGCCTTGAGTACCAGGTCTTGGCAGGCAAAGGGCACTTTCATTTGACAGTCACTAATGTACTGAGGCAGGTGAGTTTGATTGCTAGTAATAAAGCTTGACATGATCCTGAGCTAAGGAAACTGAGTGTACTAGATTGTCATAACATAATTTGCTGGATGCTCAAATGTTACTAGTACAATGATGAGCAGTTAAGCCAGGAATAACAACCAGAGGACTGATATGATAGAATTAACCTCCCACTCCTCTTGGACTTTTATGTTGAAGCAACATAATGCATATGTGTGTAAGGAGAGAGATCTATCACAAAGGCATGCTATATACCAAAAGAGTGTTGCATTGGCCCAGCTAACACTGAACCAGTTACAATCAAACAGAGAGGGGGCTTGCTTTGTGCACATATTGCAGATCTCCCCCACATCATTTTTGAGAGGATTAATCCACCATTACTTTCTGCCAACGTTATCAGCTCCCATCAGTGGATGTAAATGGATATATTTAACATGACATATTGCTTGGGAAAACAAAAAAGAGATTAACAAGGGGAAAATAACCCTTACCGGCGAAAAAGGGACTGCAGGAAATTCTGAATGTTGCCAATGAGTAGTGCAAACAAGAGAAGGCCTAACCCTGCAATGGCCATTGTGAAGAGAACCTCCCAAATGTACAGACTTGGTACCTGATTGCCTGCAAGCGTGCTCAATTGCTACACAATCCAATTCCTACACATAATCAGCAGCCACTACAAGTACATTGTACCAGCAATCCCAAACAATCTGATTGCATGACTGTCCTTCATGACTTCACAATGGACAAATCAACTAGTTGATACACAGCAGCCTCTTGGAAGTACAAATGAGATCAAAGGATTGAGCACAATCAGTTGAAGAATGATGAGTAGCAGATGATGACATACCAAAAAACCCCAGAAGATAGAATAGATGTACTTATGCACAACTGAAGGCTCTTGCACAACCTGATAGCCCATAGGAGAATAGATTCCATATGGGAAAGTAGCACTTTGTGCAACAAGACAGCTGTTTGTTGCACTTGTATTTGCAATCCAATTGACTCTTGACTGATCACTTGAATTTATTGTATTTTTATATCCACAGTCCAAGTATGGTGTTAAGCAGGGTAAAGAGCTGCTGTTATCTGTGCTACAAGCCATTTGTAGACAAACATTCACCCGCTGCAATATTCAAGCACACCCTTTCAGTTCCACTAAGCAAAGATTGAGAATCCACAGAACACAATTACAAAATGGGTGCGATCAAGTCCAAGGAGCACAACTAGTACAACCAGGAGACAGCAAACACAAGTCAAGGGAAGGATTGCACCTTACCTGGAGGCCAAAGAGATACCAGGAGCAACCCACAACATGGCTGGCTAGCAGGTAAATGAAAATGTTGACAATAAAGTTGGCCCATGCTGTCTCAAACACAAACCCACTCCGAGACTGGCCAGCTAGTAATGGAAAAAACCTGATACATCGAGGGATCATTTGCAGAAGCACAACCCATCGCACTGCATTTTTGAAATTGTTTGCTTGATCTCCTGGGTTGAAGTAACTCATGAGCACCATGATAACAATCTGCAAAATATCCAATCTACACTCCATTGGAATCCCTTCAGCTGATGCAAACTTACCAATGATCCACAGCATACAAGCAAAAGAATAGCATACAAACATGCAACTGGACCATTGAGATAGTTGTCTCAGGGCAGGACAATGCCATCTGTAGCAAGGCAGATTATAGGAGAAGTAAGACAAAATTCACTGCCCAATCACCCAACAATTTGTGATGTGGGGACTATGATTGCACAATTGATTTGCAGTTTCCCAATTTTACTTGGAGGATATACAACAACCAGCAAACATACAACCAAATGATATATCTTCATAAGTATTGAAAACTTCTCTTTACTTAGAAAAAAAAGAGAATAGAATTGAGAGATGACCAGATAAGATTCTAGAGATTTCAAATCCAGACCCTAACCCTAAAAACGGAGCGAAAAGCTGAGGAGCAGTTTGAACAATAGCAACCTTCACACACATGTCCAGTGACCTTCAGCAACATATATGTAGTGACTAGCTACCATTATATCCTCAGTCACTTCATCAACACCTGGTAGTGACTGGAGGTCAATGTTATACCTTGACCAATGTTTTTTCCATCACAACACCAGCAGTAACAGGAAAAGTCATCCATTGTGCTGGATACCTCAACAAAACATAAAGAGAGAGAAGGATGACAAAGAAAACCAACAAGAAAAAGGAAAACAGAAGGAAAGACAGACCAAGAAAGAGCTAAACAAGGAAAGAGGAAGGGAAGATACAAAGTGAACAGAAAATTTTGCAAAACACATGGAAACAGGTATCGATCCCTCATGGTAGTGTTGAATTGTTTTCTAGAAGACATTTGTATGTCGATTGATAAACAACACTAGAAGGTCTGTAAGCATTGAGTGTACCTGTGGAAGGGGCAAAACAGTGATGACATCCAAAGCAAACCAGCCACGAAGATAATTAAGTGCAATAGCTTTTGAATCGACCACCACTTCGCCAGTGTTCAACACAATTGCTAACCTAAACTGCAATTCAGCAAGGATCAGTGAAAAGAATACAAAACCTTAAACATTCACTGCATAAGCCTAGTGTAGATTTCCATGATTGTATGCCAGTCTTTATCTGTTCACAACTCATACACTATCAACAAGACCATGAATATATGACTGCAGTAAATGTTCAAGAACCACACACTCATGAATCTCTGTGTATGTGAGGACTGTAAGGAATCAGAATTCAAGCTTCTGGCAATCAAGGAACAAAACAAATTGAAGCCACAATAGTTGGACTGATTGAAGCAAACCTGAAGCAGCATGTGGAGAAGGAAAATGAAATCTGTTACACTTCTCAACACTGTGAAGGCGATGGCCCAGCGATTGTGGAACACAACGCATTTGTAGTCCTGTTTTCACAGTTACAAATGCAGCCAAGAGAGAGAAGCAGCAAAATCAAAATTCCAGATCCTCTTGAAAGAAGAGAAAGAGCATATTTGTGGCACAAAAGAAAGCTTCAAAGTATCTATGAAGTGAGATGCAGCTGACACAATTGACGAATTTGACCTAAATTTTATCAAGAGAAAAAATATACCGGACTTATAGAGATTGTAAGGAAGAACAGGGGATCCAGAAAGAGGCCAATGAAGCAAGAGATGACAAAAAGCTTGTTCCACAGTCGTAACACCTTCATATTGCTATTGGGTTTTAAAACTTGTGTGAAAAGCTTGCAAATTCTCCAGCACTTCCCCAGAACCTTTACACACCACCAAGATGCCACAATTCAACTCACAGTAGCAATCAAGCACGTCAGGGGAGAAGACTCATGAGCATCAACATCTGAATCAGATCAACAACAAATCTGTAGAACCCATTCAAGTGTGAACCTTTCTAAAGCCAGGAATCAATCAATCCATGAGCTACATACTTGATGCCACAAGATGATCCACCTATGCTGCACCAGCTTTTGATTTGTGGAATCATGAATAGAAGAGCATGGCAGTCTAGTTTGAGCATCATAAGCAAAACAGGTACAATGAAATCACAACTGAGCCTGATTCTTAGATTCAAATCCCAAATGCACACACAAAGCCAAAAATCACAGCTGTCCTGAGAGAAAGCTCTTCTGACAATTGTCATGGACTGATGTAGGCTCCAATTGAAGTGCTGGCACATTCGCATTGCCAGTGGATGATGGCACAGTTGCACAAATCTCTCCATTTCTTGAGAAAGAGATTCAGCTTGTGGCAGCCGATGAAGAGGGTTTCATACTCCCTCACAACAACAACAACAAACAGAAAAACAACCAGGTGAGCAAAGTAAAAAGGACTTACGATCTTGAGTTTAGAAGGGTGAGTGATGAAGGGATTGCAACTGCCAGCGGCGAAGTGGCCTGGTTTCCGCAGATGCTCATCCTTGCCGCCGCTATCATCCTCAGCAAGTTGGTACACGTTGATCTTCCTGGAAGATGGTGCCCTGGAGAACATCTCCACTTGTTGCCCTGCAGAGGGCCTTGTTAGAAGCTCCAGCTCTGAGTTGGAGATTTCGTCGATATCGTACTTCCTCGATAGAAACGTCGGCATAATATTATTCCTTTATCTCTAGTCATTTGCAAACCGCCATCTCCTCCCCATATCCCCCAACTGCAAATCGCTGAAAACCGTCACCAAAAACAAAAATCAGAACCAAAAAGCCAGTACAAAAACTTTCTCCGTCCAACAACAATCCCTCGTACTCCCGTTCCACTCGCCGAACAATTCTAAGCTCGCTCTCTTTCTCTCTCTCTCCTAATAGACACTTCACATTTCTCCAGAGAACAACAACACATGAATCCGTGCATCATCCTATAATAACTGCTGCTGCAACACGACCACGAATTACTTCACTAAGAGCTGAAAACAACAGCAACAAAGCAATCTCACAACCGCAGACTACAAGATCAACACATAAACACAACACACAAGAGGCCGTCATCTCCTTTTTTGCAATAGAAATAGGTAGATAGTCTACCGAACTATTCAGAATGAGAAAGAGGTTCACAATTCGCTGCTCGCGGGTACACACACCCTGAGTGCTCGCCGATGCGAACAAACAACAAACCAACCGCATCACCAACACCACTGCGATGAGCACGAGCACAAGCGCTACTTTGGGCAAGCTGCAAACTCGTCGAAGGCAATCGTTGGCGATGGAAAACCAAGCGAGAAGGAAGCAAGATCAAGAGGGATGACGACGACGAGGTGCACTACAAGTCCTCGGAGAGTCCTCGGATGCTACCGCGTTGCCACTGCGCACGAAGTGCGGAGGAGGAGGGGTTTCCGCAGTCAACGCACACGCGCAATGGACGCAAGGGCTTAGGCAGCAGACACGATACGTCGGTATCAGTTTTTTTTTTCTTGGCGAAATTTCGCCATTTTTCGACGAAGAAATAGGATTTTTTTTAATTTTCAAGTGTAAATTCGACTTTTTTCTATTAAAAATTCTCCAAATTTTCGAAATCAAATAAATGAAAATAAAAATAAAAAATTTGCTCGGTATGGTAAAAGCACGCAAAAAAAGTTATCCCTAGTTTTTTTTGTTTTGACTTTATCAAATTTTTATTTATTTTCCAAAAGTAGGAGTTGGAATTTAAATACCAACCCCCCTCCCCACTCCACAAACCCCGTTTTGTGTCCTAAAAGAAACTGCATTAAATGTGTAGGGTACAGGTGCCCCCATGATAAGTGGAAGCTTTTCTCGGATATAAGGGGCCTAGGATGAGGTGGTACCTAGCAGCGTTATTTTTACTGGCTATACATACGCAAAAAGCGAAATTAAAAAATAAAAGTATTAAAATTAGTGCATTTTGAGATTTTCAATACCCATAATTCGATGGAAATTTTGGCAGTTTTCTATACATGGTTCAAGGAAGTAGAAAAAAATAACAAAGTGAAGTTTTAAAATTTCTACTTTAATAATTAATTTTAGCCAAATTTGGTTAAATTTTCCTATGGACTTTTGCCACTTTGGCTGCATCACAAAATTGACCCCAAAAAAAACATTGATACCTGGTTGCCGCGGGTGAACTAGCACCTACACTGGTACCGCGGTAACCATGGTAACGAGACACAGAGGGCCCAGGGGCCCCGTTGGTGGGAGGAGAAGGCCCATTTGGCAGCGGCAACATTTTTGTAAAGGGATATCATTTAAGCAAATAAATCATTTTCAGTTGAATTTGTAAAATCATCTTTGCAAGTATTTTTTCCATGCTAATTCAAAGTCAAAACATTATTAAAGGATATTGACTATAGTGTCTAATGATGTCATTAAAGAAGGAACCTTAATATCAAAATATGTTACCACCAAAGTAGTGTTTTTTTCTTTTGGTGAAATTTTATCTTGTTGTGACAAAAATAATTTACCATGATTCATACAAAGGTTCTTTTTTAAGAAAATGGTCAAAAAACACCTGATTTTGAAGTTTTTTTTTTGAAATCGTTAGATTTAGATAGTAGAGCAAAATAGTGAGTTGCAGCATGCTACTGAAATATAATATAATTCTTGATTCTAGGTGAAGATGTATTTAAAATATTAAGTTTGAAGAAAAGTGAAAACAAGTAAAGTTTATTTGAAATCAAAGATCTAGATTGCTATTTTAATGTTTTTCAGGTGGAGCAATTATCTCCAAATTGGAAAGAGGAACAATTACTAAAGTTCATTTTCAGCCTTTAAATTTGTAAATGAAATGAATAGGAGACATGTCTTTATTTGAAGAACATATGCTTGGTGTTTTCAAAATATGTTGGCGAAAATGTGATATGGTTTGAAACTAGCATTTTACTCATTTGAATTGTAAAAGACCTAAACAAAACTTTGATATAGTAGAATAAGTTTATGAAAATGAAGGATGGAGTGTTTGGAATTTAGACCTCATGAAGATTATGGTAGGAAGTGAATTGTAATGTGTAGCATTGAAAATTGTAATGGGGATAGTTGGATAGCACCATAGTCACCCAATAAGCTTGTAGCCACATGAAATACGTGTGAAAATAACTTATACATACCAACTTTCATATGGACATTTTAATTAAGAAGTAATTGTAATGGAACAATATTTCTATTTGGTGTATTTAAAACTAAAGTAGTCGTTTTATTGAATGAAATGTAAGAAAAGACAAGTGTTGGAAAATATTTTCAATTTTGAAATAATATTGTTGTAGTTTTAGTTTTCTAAGAAATTGCAAGGAATAAAATCATTTGTATAGAAACCTCTATAAAACATATGAGAAAATAATTCCAAATCACCTTGGAATATGTGACCTACCCATAACTTGCAAGCTATTTCTACGACATGATTATCTCAATACTAATGCACGTTTTCAAATAAAGAAGCATGGCTCTAATGTGTTGCACCATAATTTGGGCAACCAACAAATCTAGATGGCAAGCCGGTTGAACATGTTTAAAATCTTCATAGCATTCTAAACACTTAATTAAACAAAACCATACCCATGTATGAATTACTTCATAAACAGGGCAGAAAGAATTATTTACATGTTGGATTAAACATTGTAATGTTCCCTTTCACCAATCAAACTTTGTTATTCTCTTACACTACCAACATTTAGTTCCCAAAATACTACGCATATGATCTTTTCATGGGAAAAAGTAACTCACTTGAGTCCTTCAGCTCTCTAGAACAAGCACTCAAACAATACTTTCACCTAGACCCAATTAATTCAATAAAAAACCTTTACACTAGAGGTATTATAGACAATAATAGTTCATTCAAAACCACCATCAAATACTCATAATACATCACTACCTTGCAAAATTCAAAGATAGAACTTACATGTCATACACAAGTTGCTTGAAAGCTCACATAAGGAACTACTTGAAACGGTGATAAATGCTGCAACTGTTATTTTCACTATGTGCCCATCAACATTCAACAAAATTTTAAGTTGGACAATTGTATATCTATAAACATGCATTAAAGGAATGGAAATTTATCTACTTTTTTTTCATATTTTTTTCATCATAAAAGGGCAAGTGCTCATAAGGTCATGGGTTATCATTCTCTTTAATTTATGGCAAATCATTTATGCTAACACCCACAACCCACCTTAAATGATACTACACTAATTTATGTGCCCTCTAGTTTGCCTTTGGTAAACTATCAAGTTACCAAATTAATTGGAGCAAAGTCAACATGAAGTAATAAGCCATAACAATGGTGGAACCCCCAAAAACATTCGAAAGCTTAAAATCATCCAATGATAAACAAAAGTACTTTAATTTTGCACATTTCAAAGAAAGCACCCACAATGATCAACAACCATCAATAGTAAAGTTGCCATGGATTAACCTCAAGGACAAAGGCTAAAAGAAAGGTCTAAATCTAACTTTCAAATAAGAAACAAGACGAGATTATGTGATTCAAAAATAAGAACACAAGAACTAGGAACAAGAACATGAGATGTGCAAAACAAATGTGAAAATGGATATTTATTAAGTTAACATATGCAAACATGAACATGAAAAGAACATGACAAGGCTATGGTGCAAAATCATGCTTAAAATTAATGTTGAAAAGACTGAAGGAAATGAAGGGTCTTACTTCTATTTAAACCTTTTGGGGACTTAGCTCAAAGAAACTTTCAAGGAGGCTTCTATGTGTGTATCAAATTTTTATTTTTTTTGAAAACCTTCATAATTGAGAGTCAACTACGAATTAATTGAAATTTAATTGAAAGTTAATTGGGATTAACTAGGAATCAACTGGGATTAACTATGAGTCAATTAGGAATTAACTAGGACTTAACTAAAACTTAATTAGGAATTAACTAAGAGTTAACTAACAATTTGACTAGGACTTAATTGAGACTTAATTCAAAGTTGATTAAGAGTTTAATTAGGAATTAACTTGGACTTAACTCAAAGTTGATTGGGAGTTAACTCAAAATTAATTTGGATTTAACTAGAAGTTAACTCTTAAACTAAAAATTAATTACAAGTGAACTGAAACTAAACTAAAAATTAAGTATAAGTTCAATATAAGTAATGGATGAACATTCAAATGAATGAACCCCATGGCATTGGCATCCATGATAAAGGTAAACAATGGCCATGTCAAAAAGTAATGAGGAAATGTACCATCCATGTCTAATATTTTGCACTTCTAATAACATGTTTACATTCTAGCCATGGCTACATTTGTCAAGAGTCTAAAGAGCAAGTAGAAATCACATACATAAAAAATCAAAGGACAAGAAAGTGAAGTTCTTCCAAGTTAAATCCAAGTAGCATTGCCAATTTAGTCACCATTTCATTTTTTATGCCACCAATCCAAAATAAATGTTTCTATAAACCAAACATCTGCAATAGTACCTATGTAAATAGCTTTAAAGCATCCATTTGTGGATAGCCTTCCGATGGGATAGCTTGTAACTTGGTCACAAGCCAATCAACCACTATCTTGATAGCTACTTTAATTAGTAATGAACATTGGCTTAAAAAAATCTAAAGTCAAAACAGATTCTCCAAGCATAAATACAACACAAAAGATAATCCAATGTTCAAGAATTCATAGGAAAACCTTCACAATGCTATCAAATTCACCAAAAGGGAATGGTGTGATCTTGATTAAACCATGCAGATATTCAACATTATGTCAAGGATGTAAGAAGTTGCAACCACTACATTATGTGTATGCATGTCTCTATGGCCTTAAGATCAAATGTTTGTTTTATACATCATGGGCAAACTAGAATGAATGCAATCCAACATCATGATTAATTCTTCCTATTCTAACTTCTATGAAATGCAATAGATAATAAAATAAAAAGACAATATTATTGGAAACCCATATTCAATAGCCAACTTCTACAATTGATGTAATTGGTTATCGAAAAGTAAAATAGAAGAAAAAGATGATGAAGAGATGGTTGATGAAGAAATCTATTTCCTAGAATCAACTTTCTGCATGATCATCTAAGGAAGCCCATGCAGAATAGACAACGCCAACTCCCACATGCACAAAAGCTATGTCAACCAATCCTTACCCAAGGTGGAGAAGCATATGTTTATAAATTTGAAGTTAAATAGACAATGCCTATGAATTAAAAGGATGACATACATAACTATGGGGGATGGGAACTCTAACTTGTTAAAGAATTTGCCTTTGGCCTGGAAAAAAAGAAAATTTTCATCCATAAAGGGGGTTATTCTTGCATGATATTTAGCTTTCATTCAAAAGCCTTGTACTTGTGAGAGATAATTAGATTTGCTAGCCAAATGATGATTACACATGCATTGTGACCATAATGTCTATCTATGTTAGGTGCCTCAACATTCTTGGACAAGATTGATCTATAAACATTCCTAACCCCACAAGTATATGCAATCAACATCTCCTGCAAGGGAAGGGGAAGGACATTTTTAGACAAACATAACAAGATCAATGGGCCTTCTCTCTCCCATTGAGAGAATCATTGGAGAAACAATAGATGAAGTTTATCACATTTGCCACTAGTTCTTGGACAAAAATGCAAGCTTGGGGGATATTGAGCTATATTATAGGACCACCTTCATATGAACATCTTTTCTAAAAACAAGCCTGAGGAATGGAAATAAAATAACTACCCAACAATGGGTGACATTTTGTGCACGACATATTCTACATGTTTGTGGCAAATTGGTATAGGTTAAAGGGTTATCAAAATATCCACCCAAGAGTCCAAAACCTCCTTGTGGAAATTAAGATCCGGCCCAAAGCTAAGTTGCATGGGCTTGGAATTGAAACCTACTAGCGAAATATGCCTCACAATATTGTTTCATCTCCACAACATGAAATTTAAAAAAAAACGCTCCTATAATATGAAAATAGGCTAGTTGAGAAAGAATTAAAGTTAATTCAAATATGCAATTAAATTGATGAAAACATCACATGAAGTTGTTCCACAATAACGAAGTCAAGGTCATGATTCCTTAAGACAAATCCCAAAGAAGGGGTGAGGGAACATTATTTCCCTTGCATAAAAATAGCCTTTGGAACATTTTGGTGTAGAGAAGACAGTTATGTAGAACATTAGGTTTAATAACCAATACCATAAAGCTTGTGAATTGTGCGATATTTGCAAATTGAATACTATAAAAAGACTCTTCAAAAGCCAATTTGCACCTCACTATATAACCTAATATAGACACATGCCTTTTTAACACAAGAAGTTCCTAGCACAATTTCCAATCCATAACTACCTTTTTCAACAAAAAAACCTACTTGGGGTAAAAATAACAACCCCAAAGGAAATGAAGTTTTATTTTGTATTTGTAACTTGAAGGACCTTTGACATCTGCTGAACCACAGAAATAATGTTGAACATGTTCCAAAATGACATATTCGATTAAAAGTTTATTCATTTATTTGTTTTGCTCCCTTTCTAAACTAAATGGTTATCTAGGATAGAATATACACAAAAGTAGGAATGAAGTTTCACCTACTTGGCAAATTGCTTCTTATTATTATCAACATACCTACCATAATAACAAAGCCTAACCATTTTTTCTATTCAACTCTATTGTGCTCTCAACCTTTGGCAATAACCAACCTAGTTAGTTCTGTGATGTGGGATCCCAAAACAAGTATGTCAAATCTTCAAAATGATGTTTATGAATGCACAAGTGTGCAAACAATACACGTTACCCTAATGCTTCCCGCTCTTTAATATCTCCTCAGACTTCTCTCATGACAAAAGGGACATCAAAAGCCCTACTTAAAAATGGTAATTTTTAGCTTGAAAGAAAAATCAAAGGTAGCCTAGGCAACCTATTTCCAATTCTGATTGTTAGAGCGATATCCTCCATTAGGTGAGCTACCCCCTTCTTTATCAATGTTTCGAAAGGCAATACCATTGCCAATAATCAGCCATTGTTGTGCTTGTATTTGACTCATTGGACATTTGAGCCTTTGATGCCCCTCGGTTGGCAAACCATTGCTATTACACCTTTTTCCTAAACCTAAAAAAGGATGCATGCAAGGTCAAATAATTATTTGATTGTACACTTGAAATAAGTGCACATACAACAAATTGCAATGCATAAATCTTGGATAAATTTTTCAGCTCCAAAGGTCAAGTAACTCTTGTGATGATTCTATTTAATAACTTGTTATGAGTCCCTCATGATTAGAATGGATATGGCAAAAGTTTCAATCGCCAATGCTAATTCACCCATGGGTTCATTATTCATTTTAATTAACAAGGTGATCATCACACTTAATTACCATGACCATATCAAACGAAAAATAGCAAATACTACAAATTGAAACTAGGGTTGAAGAATTAGGTCCTACCCCTTAGTTGCAAAGGAGATCCAAAGGGTGGGACAAAAAAAACTTAAACCTAATCTTGAAAACCAACTTTGCTACTTGCTAGAACAAGGAATAACCTTAAGCTCTAACATATCTAACTTACATGTGAAAGCTAAAAAGGGTGAAAATAATGTCCACTATGGCTTTTCTCAAATTTGGACATAGTACAACAATTCATGAAATAAATTGCCCCATCAAATGTCCAACTAAAATCACAATCCTAGGTAGGATCTTGCCTTCATCTTTGTTTTGTTGTAACTTCATTCCCAAGTTCTTACACTTGTCTAAAATTAGTCACAATGAGAGTCTAATTGACTTGAATAAAACAAATAATCCTACTATCCCATATTTGTTGCTAGAAGTTAACATGACAAAGAATGTTGAAAAACTCTACATAGATTTAACAACATGAGATAATTGGGAAAAATATAAAAACACCTAGGTGTGCAAAGAGTACCCATTGGACAACTTACACTAAGTCTTTTGCACGCTCTTTGAAAATTCGACCATCCATGGCAAATTTTTCATCCTTTAAATCAATAGCAAACCAATTAAGATGTTTTGCATATTGCCCTTCCACTATGACCCCTGCTAGGACATAAGTGATGACCAACCCTTCAAAGCCTACCTCAAGTGTGAAGGAGGATTGTTGATGGAAATTGTTGGGAAATGGTCATTCGTTGTAAGCTAGGTTTAATTCTATTGCTATGGATCTCATCTCCAATGAAAAGCAAAAGACGATGAGTGATAGCTAATGATCAGATCTTAAGATCTCATTTGAAATTTCAAATGAGGACATGGTGACGTGGCTTCACGAACGTCTATGTTAAGGGCGTAGGATGAGTACATGGTTTGGATGAACAAGGCATTTAGATCAAGGAACATTGCTAGTTTGAATTTTGAATTCTTGTTGTTTTTGGAACCATGATGATGTGACTTGGGACTACCCAAAAGGGGGAGTTATGGGAAGAAGGAAGGGGATTCTTAAACACATAGTTTTGGGAAAAGTAAGAGGAGTTGTAGGTACTTTGTAGAAAACCATAAATTTTATTTTGGATATACCACAGATTTTATTTGTTGTTTTGGCTTCATTTCAACAAAACATGGTATTATTTTATAATTCTGATGTAGTTTTCAGTACAACGAATAAATACAGAGTTCTGTAATGATTTTTATGTTCAGATTATTGTGTGAATTTGTTGTAGTATTAGAGTACGATGAAATGAATTGTAATTTTGTTTCTGGAGTTTTTTATAATGTATTTTGAGGTGCAGATTTTGGTTATATGAAATAACCATGGATATGGCATTTTAATGAATTGTAAAGTTAAGTGTGTTGATAATCCAAGCAGAAATAATGAATGTATGCATGTGAAGTGCAAATTTGTTGTTATAGTAGTGTGGAATAACTTTGTAGGAATTAAATTTCACTTCTACCATTTGGCGACCATCTTGTGGGGAAATTTTTTTTTTGTTTTTCGTACAGTAACAAGCAAGTTTTTCTACAACTTCTATTGTTGTATTATAATGAAAGTGTTCAAACGAATGGTTTTGTTTTTCAATTTAAAATTTAAAGGGGTATATTAGAAAGTATCAAAGGTCCAAACAGTTGACACCATAAAGACCACAAAGCGATCTACAAACTCTAAAGACAAAGGATTGTGAAACAAGATGAATCGGATGGTGACTTGAAGTTTACAACGACAATTGGATTTGGAGGCAAATTGTCAAATCCTTGGAAGACAAATAGAAAACAATCTTGAAGATAGAAAGGAGTCCGCATGGCTTATAGAAACTCCATATCAAAATGTGATGTTGGACAGACGAATTATGCAAATAGATGAAAGACTTGTAGGGAATAGGTTGTTTCTACCACAAGAGGTGGTATGACGTGAAGTTTGGGTTAAAGGTCTTTAGAGAAAGCATAATTATAGATAACGATCTCCATGGGGAAAGATAAAATCAACTACTCACCTAAATGAATGGGTGCAATATATTTCTCAACCGCAATATGTGGTTTAGACTTAAAAAGATCAAGATGGAGCAGGGACTTTTGTAATACCTAATCAACCATAGGAAATCTTAAGTATGCAATTAGTGACTAGTCGAATAAGGGATGTTACAAGAGATATACAACCCAAGTTTGTGTATTAGTCTACATTTCCAATTTACTATGAATTAATGGAAGACTAAAAGGTGGGAAAAAACACCATTATTGATGTGGTTGATGAAACTGAAAAAATTTACCTACAATCGTCTAAATATATAGAGGCACATGTGAATGTGTTGGATGAAGTACCATAATCATATTCGCATCAAAGGAATCCAAAGTTGGATTGAATAAAGTACACAATCGAAACACAAAATCATGAATTTGTGGATTCAAAGGTAGTTAGATTACTTTCAAGGGTTTTTGCATTCCGTGAAGAAGGACATGCAATCATGGATTGTCCTTTTGTGACTTTTCACATTAGAACAGGTATAATTAAACATGTGGAGTTACAAAATGTGGTAGGAACATTAGTGGATTGATCATAGGACTAAGAACCAAGTATTTTTGTAATCCAAAATAAATTCAAAAACATGGAATTGAGAGGTCAATTGGGACCATAGAGTCGATCGATTCATCCATCCATTCAATTCAAGAGCAAAGCACCAAAAGTGTATTCGCATCCACATTCTACACCACATATAACACCAATGGGTAACCACAAAATGGAACATCGTCACACTCGAATCAACTCAACTTCACCAAAAGTTTCAAAAGCAACAGTTATGGAAATTCGAAGATAACTTGCTGGAACATAAGTTATTCAATCATTTAATGTTATCATAACAACCATAGGAATGGAAACAATGGTTGCACCTGGCACAAATTTTGTCAATGGTGGAGTACTAATTGGTTTTATACCAAATTTGGGTAGTGGATCGGGTGGAGTCCCAGTAGGAACGAATTTGATTCAAAGTTTAACACTATCGATTCACAAAAGATTTCAAAAAAGTCACCCTAGATGGTGTTCACTAATCCAATAATGAGTATTCATGTGAATAGGACTACAAATCGACCACTGATGAGCTCAATGGCTACGAAAAGGTATAGAAGTGCAGATGCAGCAAATCCAAGAAGAGGATATCGAGACCATATGTTGTCAAAAACCACAAAACACACCTTCATATGCATGCCACATCTATGGTTTGAATGGACGCAAATCCTAAACCCTAAACCCATCCACATCCATGGAGGGATGGAACATAACTTGGTCAAGTATGCCAAATACTACCCTTGCAAAAGCAAAGAAATTTCAAGAGGTAGTGAATTCACAAAAGAAATTGATTACAATAAAAGAGATTTTTCTAAACATTGGTAAGCAGATGCTAAAAACAAGTTATATTTTGAACTTGGGACAATTGCTTAAAATAATTTTTGAGTGTAAAAAATATCTATGGCAGAAACTAAAGCCAGAGAAAACTCAAAATGTAAGTAGAACAACCATAGAAAAAAAGTTGGTTTTTCAGTGCCAGAAGTAGGAATAGCTATTATAACAATAGACAATCATATGGTAGTTATCCAAGTATTAATTCGGAAGAACACAATAGAGGATGTGTTGTTAGATGGAGGTTTTTAAGTTAATATTATCATAGAACAATTAAAATTGAGGTTGGGGCCTCCAAAGCCTAAACCTACACCATATAATTTGAGGATGGTAAATCAAACAACCACACAACTAATGGGCTTGATTAGAGATATGAAGATATATGTTCATGGCATTCTTTACATAATTACATTTATTGTGCTTCAAAATAGTGTGGTAGATTTTAATTATTCCATGTTATTGGGAGACCATGGTTAAAGGATGCTAAAGTGGCACATGATTGGGGGAATAACATTGTTACCATACAAGGGAATGGGACAATTAAAACAATTATAGTCACCAAACATTTGGGAGGTGAAGTAAGAAGACCAAAAGTGTTGATGTGTTACGATTATCATAATGGTATCACATATGAAGAAAACAATATCATCTTTGCTACAAAACCATAATTGTTTTCATTTGGAACAATCATTTTACCTTATATAATTCAATATATGAAAAACATAGATGTGGAGATCATGGATACATATGTGAAGACTAATATTTTAGAACATGAATTTGGATTATAGAACATAGATAAGAAAATAGCTAACTAACAACAAATATAAACCAGAAGTAGCTTTGGAGGATAAGGTGTATTTAAAGACATACTACAATCATCAACTACGGAATGTTGTAATGGATGAAATTCTACCAAAAATCAAAGCACAGGAATTGCAAATAGTTAGATGGACGTTAATCAAATCTCAACAATTGATGAAGCTTAATCTGGGAACTAATGCAAAATCACAAATGGTGAAAATTAATGCATAGTTGGAAACATGCAAGGTGTTGGAAATGGAGCATTTGTTGAAGGAATTCAAAGATGTTTTTGCATGGACATACAAAGATCTGAAAGGGATTCCACCAAAGCTGGCACAACACATAATTGCTTTAGACACTATTATACCATTGACACATTAGGCCAAGTATAGATTAAATCCAAACTATGCTACAAAAATAAAACAAAATATAAATAAATTGTTAGTGGTTAGATTCATTCAATTTGTAGAGGAGGTTACATGGTTGTCACTCATAGTAATAGTACCCAAGAAAAATGGCAAGTTGAAAATCTATGTAAATTTCAAAAAATTAAATGCAACCACAAAGAAAAATTCATACCCATTACCTTTCACAAATGAAGTGTTGAACACAATAGCAAGGTATGAGGCATATTTTTTTTTAGATGGATATTCAGGATGTCATCAAATCTCTATAGCTCCATAGGATAGATATAAGCATGCATTTGTTACAGATTAGTGGGCTTTTATATGGAAGGTAATGTCGTTTGGAATTTTAAATGGACCTCCAACATGTCAGAGAGCTATTATCAAAACCTTCAAAAAATATTTGGATAGTTTTATGAAGATATTTTTGGATAATTTTACAATGTATAGTGACATGGAGAATCATATGCGAAAACTTAAATTATGTTTTCAAAAGTGTAGAGAATATGGCATTAGTCTAACCTTAGATAAATGTGCATTTATGGTATTTTTAGGGATGATATTGGGTTTTATTGTTTCCAAAGAAGGGAAACTACTATATCCAAAGAAAATACAAGCAATAATAAAGATGCCACCACCTAAGAATCCACAACATATTCAAATATTCAATGGGATGGCATAGTTTTACATATGTTTTTATCAAAAACTTTGTTGCTATTATGGCACCAATAATTAAACTGACAAAAAAAACAAACTTTTCTTTGGATAGGGGAATGTTAAAAGGCTTGGGAATTGATCAAATAGAAGTATATTGAAACACCAATATTGATATCACCAAATTGGCAAGTGGAGTTGCATGTTCATACAAATGCATCCTTGTTAGTTATGGGGGTTATGTTATCTCGAAATGTAACAAGGAAGAGTGATCAACTAGTAATATATCTTCTAGGCTTTTGAACATAGCAGAAAAAAATTATAACACAATAAAAAAAAGGCTTTAACAATGGTTTTTTGTTTTACACAAGTTCAGACTTTACTTGTTGGGCAATAAGCTTGTCTTTTATGTGGATCACATGGCATTGGTCTATGTGGTCAACAAACCACATGTTTCAAGGAGAATAACTAGATGGTTATTATTGTTCTTGAAATATGACTCCATGGTAGTGTATAAACTAGGCAAAACTCATGTAGTTGCAAATGCATTGTCAAGACTACTAGATGCTATAGAACCCACATGTGTGCCTTATCAAACCATAAATGCAAGTTTGTTTTACACAAAGCCTAAATGGCTGGAAGATGTGAAAGAATTTTTGAGAACATGACAAATTGAGGGTACATTATCGATACAATAAAAGCAAAGATTGGTTAAGAGAACAAAGCCTTTTACACTGAAGAATGGTGAATTGTACAAAATGGGTCAAGACAATAAATTGCAACAATGTTTAACAACTATAGAAGCATAAATGGTGATGAGAAAACTACATGAAGGACCATTAGGAGGGCATTTTGTAATTAAAATAATGTAGAGGAAGATATTGGATGTTGGATATTGGTGGCCAACTATGTACAAAGATGTGCATGATTACTATAGATCTTGTGATGCATGTCAAATAATAGATGGATTGGTAATTCAAAGTCTTACAAAGTTGGTTACAAGTTTTTCCAAAGGAACCATTTATGAAATGGGGACTTGATTTTGTGGGGCCAATTAAGCCAACAGAAAGATATACAATATATATATATTAGCTACAAATTCTGCTACCAAGTGGGTGGAAATAAAAACATTGAGAATTAATACTATAGTAGTCACAACAAAAATTTTGTATGAGTGCATATTAACCAAATTTGGATGTCCTTTGACTATAATCATAGATCATGGAGTTCATTTCATTAATGATGCCATCAATATTTGATATATCATTTTCTATTGAAACATGTGAATCTACAACCTATTATCTTCAAGGGAATGGGCAACCTTTAGTCTACTAACAAGGTATTTGGGACACTATTGACCAAATTAGTTATTGAAAATAGAACAAATTAGGATGAACAAATGTCTATAGTGTTATTTTCATACATAACTGCATATAAAGTAGCAATAGGGCACCATATCAATTAGTGTATGGATTACATCCATTGATGCCCACAAAGTACATATATAATGTCAGTTGTTGGTGGAAATGGGAGAGATAATACTTCAGTGAGAGTTTTAACTAGTAGAATTACAAAGCTAGAGAAGTTGCAAGAGGATAGAATGCAAGTTGTAGAAACTATTAATATTCAATAGTGGAATAGAACATTATGGAGTTAATAAAAAAAATCCAAAAAAACAGTTCAATTTTGGTGATTATGTTTTGTGGTTTCTAAAGGGCAATAAGTCACATATAGGGAAATTTACTAGGAAATGGTTCGATCCATATAAAGTATAGTATGTGTTGCCAAATAACATTGTGTTATTGGTGACCATTGAAAAGCTTGAAACTAACCCTGTGCTGGTTAATGTGAATAAGTTCAAACCTTACAAGTACATGGAATTTGAAGTTCAAAAACGAGAACAACATATGCCAATATATTGGAAATAAAATGTAGGTGGAGTTTAGGCAGAGAATTCTAATATAGAAAAGGAAAATGAAGACTGTGAAATACAGAAACCATAAATGCAAAGTACTAAAAATGAAGAACAAATGGAGGATCCTATGGTCAACACAATATTGATTGTGGAACTACATATGACTAATGAATCCTGAATAATAATTGCAAAAGTGAGGGATTTGGGAAGCAAAAATCTAAAGATGAGCTATCATTGTATTGATTGAATCAACAAAAGCATTCGCTCAATCATTAGGGGTATTCCCACAAACATAAAATTTGGTTACAAAGTCAACATAAAAATTGGTGCATTTAATAATTGTATTGCCACAGTTAGTAGACGAGTTGACACAATTAGCAAATAAATGGACAAAATCAGTAGGAGGCATATACAGTGAACAAGGTGGATTCGGTAGAGTTAATGTAGGGAGATTAGGGATGTGGACTTATCGAAAGATCAAATCTAAGGTGTTCATTCATAACAATGATGTGAAGTGTTTCCACGTGGTTGTACAAGATACACAAAAAATGGTTGTGATGGGTTGTATTAATTTTGAAGATTAGGTGTTAATTAAAAGATGACGAGTAGGTGAAAAATGACTGTGATGAATGGGAAGTTCAATAACAAAAAAACCCGATGTAACTGTCGAAAGTGGTTTTCGTTTCTTGCCAAAAGTTGCGAGCATCTTTGAAGTTTTGAAATTTACATAAGCATGAATGCAAAAGGTATGATTGAAAAACTATAGAAAGCATATAAAAATGTAGAAAAGGAAAAGGAAGTGTAGAAAATTGAGCATAGACGGAGGCAAGAAGAAGCGAAATCATTGAGAAAAATAAAAGCAAAAGAGGAATTGAGAATAGTAGAGCATGAAGGTGTGTTAAATATTCAACTGTTGGTTGTAAGGTCATCGTCACATTCATCATCATCTTTGGAATATGTAGAAGGGAAGGTGTATAATGAGAAGATACAATTTGCGTAAACGATAATTCATGATATAGGTACGACTAGAACATCTATAGTTGAGTTTTTGCACAGAAGTAAAAGACATTGGTGTGTAAGAAAATAGATAAGACTAGGAGCTACATTAGTAGATCCGATGTTCATTGAAGAATTGGGGGAAAATGAAACTACGGAGTAGCATTTTGTGGAAGTGTAGAAGGATGCAAGGGAGGAGAACGTTGTTGAGGCGCAAGTACAACCATCCACAAAAGTGTAGGTGGAAGTACAGTAATTAACATAGGTACATGCAATGGCAAAAACACAAGGAAGGGCAATGGAGATTGAAAGGCGTGAGTTAGAAGTTGTAGCAAAAAGAATATGCGTGATCCTGGACAAAACTACACTACTAGAGAAAAATATTAAAATTCCAAATCTTGAACAATTCATGTGGACACAGATGAAACAAAACTATGATAGGCATGTTGAGTAGATGGAAAATTGGAAGGATATTACTAAGGAAGAAGACTAGGTTTATAAAGCAAAGCTTGTTCCTTTGTTTCTGATTAATTAGCAAACATTGATGCCTAATGTCATGTTGGAATTTCTAAACACATTATTGATCAAAGGTGCATATATTTACTTTGGGCATAAGAATAAGGTGTATGTCATTAGTAAACAACTGATTGTAGATGTCTTTGGAGTATGTGTAGAAGGGTATGCATAAGACCCTAAAGGGTAGGTCAATAAGTCACTAGTAGTCTAGGCATTACAAAGTTATAAACTTGCACCAACAAATTCTTCTACAAATCAGTGGAATGCAAAAAGTTCAAATCTACCATAATTTGTCTAATATCCTGCGATTATATTTATCATTTATCAGATAAAGAAGGTATAGTATTTTTGCAACAAGAATGTTATTACATTGGTGAGAGCAAAAAAGGGGCAAAAGGTAAATTAGGCACAAATTATATTCAATTGTTTATGTAGTGAGTTAGATTAGTGGTATAAATATGTCAAGGAAAATAAAGGGGATAAAAAATATACCTATTTGTTTGCTTTGGTATTGGCAAAAATCTTTCAATATTTGTTTGTGCATCAAAAGGAGAATCCACGTAAACCATTAACTAAGGTGAAAAAAACTAGGGAGGAGATGTAAGCAACATTGGAAAACCAAAAAAAGGCTATAGCAGACTTACCAAGAAGTGTTCTTAAAAGGAAGAATAAAGTTGAGGAAGGAAGAGCCTTAAGTTCAAGAGTGAAGAGGGAATAAGAGAGCATGGAAACAAGGGCACAAAAAATGATGAGGGGCATAATGGAACCATCTACAGTGCCAACAATGGTATGGGGAATGCTAATAGTGGTACAAGTAGCCAAATAAACTACAAAGATACCACAATTGACATTTCCACAAGAAAAACAACTTAGGGAACAAAAGTAGGAAATTAAGAGGGAACATGACACAAGGTTTCCAGAGGGTGAGGAGCATATGTACTTTGATGGGGATGTATATGAAGACTAGATGAAGACCAATGGAAATCCATTGCATTTCCAATATTTACAACAACATTTGTAGCAACAACAATAGCATACACAAAAAGGTCTATAGATTACTAGATTACAGACAGAGATAATGGAAATAAAACCTTTTTCCTGTAGAGTTTAAGCCATCAAAACTACATGTACTAATTAGTAGACCATGATCTATAAAGGGATTTCCATTTGAATTTGAGTTGGGGAGTAGATTGGTGTAGGAGATGAGATCATCTGCTGAAGGATCCAAAAATCCTATGACACAGATAAATATACCAAAGTTTGTGGAATAGGTAGCTACAAAAGTAATGTAAGCATAGAGGAGATGGTAGTACTACATGAAGAATTGGATAAGGAAATAAACTTTTAGAAGGGGTATAAGCATAATGTGAAATCTAGAGGAAGAAAAAGGCAAAGGTTGAGTAGAAAATTAAAATGTTCATTATGAAACTACATGATGAGAATGAAGAACTCAAGGGTAGCACAACACGACTGAAGTCACAAATGAAAAACTATATGATTTAAAGTAAAAGGTTGAAATTTGGGAAACCACAAAGAGAAAATGGACAAAGACATTATTACTTCATAAGCAACAATAGGAGGCTTTTGGGTAATTAGGTGAAAACATTAACAAAGGAAAATAAGGAGAAGGAAAATGTTCTAACAGATTTGGAATTGGTGAATCTAAATAATGCATTTTTGTTATAGTCTAAGGAGCTTAGAAGAAAGATAGCAAAGGCAAAAAGAAATAAGTTGATGGAGGAAAAGAAGGCATATCAAAGGACTATGCAACACTTATAAACATAATTGGAGATTGCATAGAAATAAAGGAAGAGTCTAGGCCCAAGTGGTGTCAATAAAAGGTTAGAGGATTATGAATAGATGTTATAGTATTATGCCCTGATAAGGACAAAAAACAAGATGAAGGATTCTAAAGTAGAATCTAAGGAATGGTGGGAGGTTGCAGAAGAGTATTTTACAAAAGAGTTAGAGAAGAATTTGGCTCAACATAAAGCTAATGAAAGAATTTAGAGGTACAAGTTGGAAGTTTATGAAAAGAATTTTCCAAATTTTGTTTATGGCAGTCTAATAAGTATAGAAGCATTGGACAAGGATGAGGAGGCTAAAGTTGGCTTAGCAAAACAACTCAAGCAAAGGAAGTGCAAATTGAGGAACCATAGAACCTCAGAGGATAAACAACTCAGGGGGAAGTATAAATAAAGAAACCACAAGACTTCAAAGGAGGGGGCCAAGAAAAGAAATAACCATAAATAACTCAAGAACAAAAGTAAGTGGAGTATATTTCAACAACATAATAAGAGGTATCCAAAATACAACCCCTGGAAATATAAATACAAACTGAGTTAGTGGAGAAGGAAGTCAAAACTGCATAGCTAGTGGTGAGTATAGAACCACTGGTTGTTGAACAAGTTGAAACAACAAAAACTATAATGGAAGAGATAGATGTTTAGAACATTCCAAAATACATTCATTTCATTTTTTATCATTTTCCAAAGATTTCGAGAATGGAATCCAAAGTACAAAGGGGGTATTGTGTTAACAGGGTTATTCTATCCCATTAAGGTTAATTCACCTCTGATTTTTCAGCAACAAGTTCTTAAAGTAGCAACAAGTACATACAACACACAAACTAAAACTTAAGCTACTACAAATCCTCAACTAACATGTACACAATTTGTTCAAACTTGAAGGAAATAGGCTAAAAGAAAAATGATCCATAATTAAAGAATGAAACACATAATCATGAATGAAATCCAAAAATCTTTCAACATGTCTATCTTCTTAGTCTTATATTAGCCAATTCAAAATACAATAATCATAACTGACCACTATAATAGTCATTAGCCAGAACTTAAACTAAGAATCCAAAATTTCAAAAAGTACACTCTACTTAACTACATGTCCAACTACTAGTTTTGTCAAGTACAAGTTCTACCAATTACTTGTTGACTAACATGTCAACCTATCTTTTTAACCTAGTCATTAACTACCAAGTTTAGTTAACTAGTTAGGTTAATACTACAGTAAATAACAAGTCATGACACAAGTTAGGTTTAACAACCTGTTTATATTATCAACATGTTACCAAATTTGGGTAACATAATGTTAAGGGGGTAGGATTAGTACATGGTTTGGATGAACAAGGCATTTGGATAGGGATTGATCATGGAACATTGTTAGTTTGAATTTTGAATTTTCTATAGTTTTTGGAATCATGATAATGTGATTTAAGACTACCCAAAAGAGAGAGTTTTGGGAAGAAAGAAGGGGATTCTTAAACACACAGTTTTGGGAAGAGTAAAAGGAGCGATAAGTACTTTGTAGTAAAAAACCATAGATTTTATTTTAGATATACCACAAATTTTATTTTGTTGTTTTTATTTCATTTCCACATAACGTGGAATTTTGTTGTAATTTTAATGGAAAATTTTCCAGTAAAACAGAAAAATATAAACTTTGGTAGCAATTTCCATATCCATATTATTGTGTGAATTTTTTATAGTATGAAAAATGTAATGTAATGAATTGTAATTTTGTCTGTAGATTTTTCAACATTGTATTCTAAAGTGCAGATTATGGTTATATGAAATACCCACAAATATGGTGTTTTAATGAATTGCAAAGTTAGATGTGTTTATAATTAGGGAAAAAATTGTGAGTGTGTGCATATTGTAGTGCAAATTTATTGTTACAATAGTGTGAAATAATTCTACAAGGACTAAATTTCACTTCTACCACATATTTTGTAGAAATATTTATGTCACAAGGATTATGGAGATGCCCAAGGTATTGGGTGGATTGGGTACGCTTTTGTTTGCAAAATTCTAAATTGTTTTACACTAGGAGAAAAACCCCATTTCTCAACTATTTCTCAACTACCATTTATAGTTGAAAACATCACTTTCAACTGCAAAATGTTTTTTGCAACTCAAAAATAACATTGTTAACTAATTTCCAAAATAGTCAACAATGTTGAGTCGACTTTATAACACAATTGAAAACAACATACACATGTCAATTTGTGGGTTAAGTTGAAGTGACAACATTTTAGTTGAAAACAACATACATTTTAGTCAACATAGCATTTCAATTGTAAAGTGTTAATTGGACCTAGTTGACTCCATGTTGGCAAGTCAATGGATGAACTTCATCCACCAATGTGTCATGTCATTTGGGGGTGTGGAATTGGAATTATAACTATCTTTCAACTATATTACAACCAATGTAACATTGGCATGTATCATGTAATTAAGGAAAGGCATAGAATTTTTAAATTTTGGTTATTATTCAATTATATTATAACCAATGGAACATTAACATGTGTCACATGGGCATTCGTGGTCCACAATCAAACTAAATTATTTGACGTATGTCATGTGTATGGTCTCAAAATCTTGTCAGGATATGATATTATGCCACGTGGACACTTATGCTACACACTTGCATGACACATGGCATCTTGTTTTTTGTAGGTCATTCAACATATGTGAAATCGAGCCAAAGTAAAGATATTAACTACAAGTTAGTTGAAAATATGTTGAAAATAAGTCAAAATTTATGTAAATTAGTTGAAATGTAGTTGAGATTACAAGTTTACACAAATTACAATCACAATTGTAAGAATATTCAAGTTAGACTATGGGGATAATACACCTAGATAAAATTAACTAAAGAAAATCAAACCATAATAAAAGCATTGTCTACTTATACATTATCATCTAAGAATGCAAAACCTATTATAATTTGAAAATTATGCAAGGAAACATTATTCCCATGTAGGAAATGGTCCCATTAACATCCCGAAGATGTTAATGTTATTAATCAAACATTTATTGGAATAATGAAATGACTCTCCTATAAGGTGGTTATCCTATGTTTATGCACCAATGGTGTGAACTCATTGTTGGCATGTTTAATTGGATTGTTGCTTTGTTGGACCATGTCTTTTGACTTGTTCATAGCTCCACCCTGCATTTTTGAATTAAAGAAAATGAAAGTTGTTAGAAATGAAAAAACTTAATAAGAATCTAAGTTATAATGCATCAAGAAAAAGATTGTGCATTAGTTACACACATTAAAAATCGATAAAAACATCATCATTTACTATTCAAAAATAAGGATGTTTGATAAAGAAAAAAACATTTTGAAATTTGGAAAATTTAGAATTAAATAATGAATAGAAATGGCACATGTCATGGGCTTACCTTATACATAGTCGACAAACATAGTTGAAACATAATTGAAATATAGTTGAACCCAATCAAAATATAGGAGAAATTATATAGTTGAAACTTAGTTGAAAGCAACTTATTAAAACAAACAAAATCAAAACCTTACTTGCATTGATGGTTGAAAAGGTTCATAAGTTCATAAGTTTAACTCTCATTACCCAAGTGTTTGTTTTAGAATTAGAAAAGAAGAAAAACTAATGAAAGTTGATGAAAAAAACTTTCATACTTACAAAACAAGTTTTTCTTTTTCTTCTATTTGGACCCCTCTTACTTTCAAAGCTCATAACTTTCTCATTTCTTCTTCATTTTTAAGTGATTTAAAATGTTATAGGAGTGCCACCTTAAGTTCTAAAAATACTATTTGATCTATAATAACAATAGAACAACATAAAAGGAAGTTTTTGGGTGTTCAAGAATTGGTTGTGGTTTGTTGTTTTGAATTCTCGAGCCCCCTACTTTGGGGGGCCATAACTATCTCATTTCTAATCCATTTTTGACAATTTTTAGTGCTTTAAATGCGTCAAGAGGAGGGGTGCAACATCAGAAACATTAGAAACAAAAGAACCCTCCCCTTGGATTTGGACTGCCCTAAACACTTAAGTGTACTAAAACTAGCCTAGTTACCTTAATGAAAGTTCATAAAAAAACCTAGTTGAAAAAAACCAACAAGAGTTCAAAACAAAACCTAGCTAAAAAAATTTAACTAAAGGTAACATGGTGGAGAAATAAAAGAAGAAATATCTTAGTAAAGAAAAAAATAAACAAAAAAAAGGAAAAGAGTTTTTAAGCACTTGTAATTGTAAGAGGTATGTATGGTGGTGGCTTCCAAACTCCATAAGCTTGTCTTTTCATGTTATTCATGTTCACTTGCCTTGACACCATATGACTTTAATGTGCTTAATATTTTTTTTTAAAAATGCAATGAAAAGAAGAAATGTTTTTTTGAACATGAAAAAAAAGAAAACAACTTAACAATAACCTCAAAATAATTTTTTTGAAATTCCTCACATGCAAAAAACATGATGCACTCATTTGAAAAAATCCATAAGTTGATATTAAACTACATGATTTAAACTTCTAAACACAAGTTGGGCCTAAAAAAAAGATAAAACAAAACAAATTGTAAAAAAGGAGAAAAAAATCAAACTAAAACACAAAGAAAGCTTAAAGTGAATGACAATGTTATATAAGGGTAGTCCTTCATCCATGGATGGATGAAGTATGTGGTTATAGTTGGGATGTCAACTGACTTTCAACTATGCAAGTTGACATCGTTTTAAATAATTTTCAACTATAATTCAAATTTTGAATTTCTTGCCAACACATTGCCACCACTATTATATGTATACCATCCATTCATCCATATTATTTGGCACACTAAATCATTCATTCATTCATACTATATGCCATATCAAAATCCATTCATTCATAATTAATTATGGCATTATATATACTATATGATATTTATAAATGAATGACATTTTATGATATAATTTAAAACGTTATAAATGGTATAATTTTAATTTTGTGGCATTTTAATGAATATGTAAAATGCCATAAAATTATATACCAATTATTTTATACCACATTATTGAACCTTTACTAAACTAAAATAGCTTGCCTAGCTTAGTTAGGTATCCTAACCTAGGTCTATTCAGCTTCCTTAACCTAAAGCCTATGTAGACCTAGGTAGGTAGTAATAGGTTAAGTATACATAGGTTATGAGTCATCTAGGTAGGTATAAGTAACTAGGTTGTGAGTCGTGACACCATGATTAAAAAAAAATCAAGTAGGTACCTACTTAAAAGCTTTGCCTAGTTACCTAATTATTTAATACCTATCTACCTATACCTAATTAGTTTAAGTAACCTACTTACCTACATTTGCCCTAACATATCTACCTATTACTTACCTAGGGACCTCCTATTGCATCTAGGTAAACAATAAGTAGGTAGGTAGTCATAACTTACCTTGCCTTGCCACCCCATTTAAATTTAACCTCATTAATTATTCAACCTAGCTACTTAGGTAGCCTACATGTTTACATGCCTCATAGCTACCTACATAGGTTGTAGGTTAAGCAAATACACTTGTTGCAAATTACTTCTAAGTACCTATAAGTAGGTAGGTAATACTTTGTAGGTTAGGTAGGTATTTATTACATATATTACCAAGGTAGTTATAGGTAGGTGATAAATTGTAGGTTAAATAGATTTAAATTATAGCATAGGTGATTTAAAGAAAGGCGTAGGTTAAGTTGTGTAGGTCAATAATCTGTAGGTACCTAGGTAGGTAGGTAGGTATGTAATATGTAGGTATAAGGTACTATATTAAGTAGGTAACATGTATGTAAGGTGTAAGTAATGATAAGTAGGTAAGTAGGTAGGTAAAATGTGGGTAGGGTATAAGTAATGATAATTAAAGTTGAAGTATAGTTGGAAATGCATACAATATTTCATCCATCAATATCCTTCTTTCATCCATTTAAAAACAAGGCCCACCAAAATAAAATAAAACAATGGAGTTGACCTGGCATAATGTCATGGCAAATGGGAATTCTCAACTACTCTTCAATTGCATTATATTTTATTTCAAAAAATATTTTGACGGTCAACACCCATTAATGGTTAGTGTTGTACACTTACAAAACTAGTCGACATGTCAACTCATTTGAAATGCCATCCCATCCTTGTGGAATTTTTATTGTGTAGTCGAAACAAAGTTGAAGATGACATGTAATTGAAAACTAGTTGGTTAAAAAATGTTTTTTTTCTCCTAGTGTTAATGCATTTGTAACATTATAATTTTTTTTGCAGACTTCCCAAGTGGTGCCATATGCAAACTCCTTGTCCTTTGATAGGACTATTCAAATTGTTTAGAGCCATACCAAGTTCAATAGCTCTAAAGTCCTTAACAAACACAATATGGTGCTGAGGAACAAAGCTCGCATGGCTATTTCCCTATGTCAAGTGATATCCATGCCAATTGTTCGTCCTACACCCTAAATCAACGTCTTAAAGATGGAACGAGCATTCCAGACTAGCTATCGGGAGGGGGGACAAAAAAAATTATGTTTCACCTTTCAATTAAAAGGGGTAGGAGGAGTTCCAAGAGCAACACATGTCTTTTTAGAGTTGGTATTGGATGTTTGAGAATGAGAGATTTGAGTCTTTCTTGCTTGCCAATCCTAACTTCAAGTCTCTCTCTAGATGCATGTTTTTTATGTGGGATGGAATCACATGTTGCAGGCTTGGTTGCCTTACATTAACCGTCTACACAATGATGAGCCTTCTTGGCACATATATGTTAGTTCCATTGTCCTTGACACCTCTCATGGGCTTGTTGAGCTCCTCACGGCCATGACGAAATTCAGCAAGTATGTTTTTTGAACCTTTTATTTTTTCCTACATTAAGTTAGATTTAAGTGATTTTGTTATCATTATTCTTTATATTTCTGCAAATTGGTGGAGATAGACCATGTAAAACCCAACCTTGTTCATGAATTTTTTAGAATTCAATCGATTGGGAAAATCCCCTTGGAGTAATTCAAGGAAGTGTTGCTAGCAAAGGTTCATAAGAAATGCTAATCCAAATCTTGCAATACATGGCATTCTTTGACCTTAGAAGCTTTTTAAAAATATATGTATAAGGTATGACACATTTCAGACTCCCCTTAAGATCTTTTTTCCCTTTATTTTCAACTTGTACATCCTTGTTTTCTTTGTTATTGTAATGAATGATTTATGCAATTGGGAACATTGTGATCAAATTATATTATGAAAAATTCCCCAACACTCAAGACCATTCACCATTGAGGTTCTAAGAGGGGATGGAAAGAGCTATGGAGTAGGTGAGGAAGGATCATTACTCGGCCTTTTGCAAGCATTTGCTGACGTGCTCCCAAGTTCTTAGTTAGGCCCAAGATGGGTCTAAATTATTCAAACAACGGAATTGTGAGGAACTCGGGGCACGCTCCTAATTCTCAGCACTACAAGGGGTAGAGGGGCATGCTGAAGTTTCAGGATGGGACTAGGAAGAGTGACAAACTTTAGTTACTTACTTGAACCTGCATCAAACCAACCAATAAGTTGGTTAGTTCACTTTATAAGGCACCTTTAGTGCTAGGACAAGCCCCGAGCAACTCTAGACTCACAAGATTCACCATGGCCCGGACTTGGGGGGAGCCACCACCATCCCCCATATAATATATTCTGCATCTCTCCATGGCACTTACATTTGAATGGTTTTTTGTCCCGGGACTCCCAAGGAGGAGTCCCGAAACTGTTTTGGTTTAGACTCTTAGGACTTTGCAAGGTCATAACTTTTTGCCCAAACCTCCGATTGGGATGAGATTTGAAGCAAACTTATAGCTCTCCTTGAAAGCTTTCCAACGGTGTATTACATTCCACCTGCACACACCGGGGTCAGGTTGATTCCTGACTTTTAGTGGTTAGGAGTCAAATTGCCAATTTGACTCCCGGCCCTTCTTTTTGCCATAACGTGTGTTGTAGATGTCCATATGGCCCATGTGAACCCATTTTCGACATCTACACTTTGATAGCTTTTCAATGATATAAAGAGCATTCCAATGCGAGTTGTTTTGACCCCTGCAATTGAGTTCTGAAATTTAAGGAGTCTCGTAGGACTCCCAAGTCCCAATTTCGGGAGGGTGAGTTTCATCCTCACATTCTCTCAAAGTAGGGTTGCGACATTTGCTAATATGTGATCCTTTTCTAGGTGCAAATTTCTCGAAGCAAATACATGTTCATTATGATATGAACTCAAAGCCAGAAATGCCGATAGAAAAGCTTCAAATGTTTGCCTACTCTTGCATCTTGGCCGAGCAAAAGTTATTATGGTTCAAGATGTCAAATGAGTTTATTGTTTTATGAAAGGCCAAAAATTTCCCCAATTTTAGGTTTTCTAATTCCCAATTTGATAAATGGTTGCACAAAACAACCTTTTGGCATTAGGTATTTTGTTTCTAAATGACATTTTTTCCATTTTTTCTTTAACACACTCCTTTTTATTTCGTTTTTGTTCTTGTAGTTTGAAATTGAGGTGCTTAAGCTCTTTGATGCAATGGTATTCAATTTTTCCTTGGTTGTGAAAGAGATCTCAAATATGATTTCTTTATTTTCATATATACAACAATGGAGGCTGGCGGTACGGGATACATACTTTTTCTAGGATTTCAAGCGTAAAAATGGCATTCGGAGAACCAAATCTTGGGAGCAACAAATCGGGAGCAAGGAGGTTGTCATGTGGGTTTTGTGCATGTATTCCAATTATACAATTTCATTCCATTTTCAATTTACTTCAAATTGATTTATGAGTGTTTGTTAGTAGGCATACTTATTTTTACATCACCATAAAACTTCCCCTTGTTTCAACACCAAGAACAAGAAAGTTGGTAGTCGGAGGCAATGACCTTCTATAATGTAGTTGTATGAAGGTGTTGTTCATTATGCTACAGGTATTTTTATAATGTCTTGTTATTCCATGGTGCCATTGATCAACTCCCCAATTTCCTGGATATCTAGCATGACCTCAAGGTCAAAAGCATTATGTTCTAGAAGGACCTGCTCAAGGATTGGCCTACTCCCCATCTTCTCTAGTGTGGTTGTTACCTTGATTGTCTAAAAGACAACACCCCCACCCTAAAGATTCCCTTGAGGAAGAATATCAAATCCTTTTTCATGGAGACTCTTGCAAGCTTCACATAAACACAAGTTGAGGGTGGAAGGCAAAAAATGGCCTCTAAGGATAAGGGAAAATTGAAGGAAAAAGTGACCAACTCCGACACCTTTGTTGAGGTTCTTTTGAACTAAACTTTGCAAACAATCGACAATGTGAAGAGAGAAAAAAAGGTTATTACCCCACCTATTCTTCCCACCCCTCCTTTTAGTGGAGTTCGAAGCACTTGACAAGGATCATTCTAGTTTTTTCCATCTTGCCCAAGTTTGATTATTGTTACCTCCAGCAAGGCTCTTTGCTTTTAACACGTGGTTTTCCCATTCTCCTGGCATTCCATTATGGCAATCAATATTTCATCCTGGACATGGGCCTTGAAGCATGAGACAATCTCTAAATTCATTCACAAGGTATGTTTGCATTACATTTTCTTTCCCTTTACAACATAGTTCTAGCAACTTGTCCTGGATGCACTAACTTTCTTCTTCTTTCTATGCAGATGAATCTTAGTGGCAAGGTTCAACTTTCTTTGCAAATGTTCTAGGAAACCTCCTTATTCCTTTCGTATCCAGGAACTTGGATGATATTCCTATGTGGAACAAGAAGGTTGATGAATACATTGGTGGAGTCTTTGATTTTGCCCAAAATTTCTTCGCCTTTGATGGGGTTGCCTTGTTATTTCACCCATATGACTTCAAAGTTTTGAAGGAGGTCAAGTTTTATTTGGAAAACTATGGCTTCCACATATAGATAAAATGGGCTATGGTGAACTCATTGCCACTTTACGAGCAGCGAGGACCCATTTTTCAAGGTTCCATTTCAATCCACTAAACTTTTTTTGTATGTTTCTTCTTCTCAACTTTAGTTGTAATTTTTCTTTAATGTGCAAACTCTCCTCAGTCATGCAACTCTTCTTGCTAGGGTCCCTGATGTGAACTCTTCAAGCATTGGGGGATTTGTCTTCTCCTCACCATTCAATGAGTTTGTAAACAACTCTATTGATGTTTGGAATGAGGATGTGTTGTATAATTCGACAGATAAGGCTTCTATGTATATATCCAAGGTCGACAGACCCTTTAGGGTCGCAAAGGAAATGCATCCTTCTAATGTTCAGGCCCTAATCAATGTTTACTCCAAGACATGATCCTCTGTTGCAAATGTATCTGCATCCACATTATGTGTTCCTTCTCAAAAAATTCATTCACAATCTTTGCATCAAAAATTTTGGCTAACCATCTTTCAGATTAAGGGTAACAGAGTCAGGGCTTGCCAAAGCCTTGGGCATGACATCCTAGCTTTGGAGTCGGACATGGAGGTTTTTACGGAGGTGTTGGAGCCTCTCATTAAAATGGCCATGCCCAAGCTTGATGCCTGGCATGTTCACAACTTCAATATTGATTCTCCTGTCAATAAACACTTAAGGAGGTTGTTTGATTGTGATTAAATTATCCATTTGCATCAATATTATGCATTCCTTCAATTCTTTTTGTTGTATGCCTCACATTTTCTTCTATTTTTATTTGCAAAATGGTGTTTCCACTAAAGAGCTTCCTTTCATTCGGGGAGAATGAATGCCCCGAGATCCTACCATTTCTTTTCAGCTACGATCATATGCTGAAGCTCAAGCCCTGGCTCTAAAGTCCTTGGCTTCACTTCCATGGATAGTTTCCCAAGGTTACCATCCACGAGTTAGAGCTTTCATTGATGATGAAGCATTAGAAGATGTTAGGATTTGTTTTTGAGCTTAGGCGTGGATCACTAGGTTTTTGAACCCATTGGGTGGTCCTAAGGTTGGGTGGAGAGCTCTAATGATGTTTTGTTTTTCTTTAAACTTTCATTTTGTGTTAGTTTTCACTCAAAACTCCTTTTAAGTCACCTTCCTAAAACACTTGTAGTGTCTATATCAAAGCTTATACATACCACAATGTTGGAATTTTTTTTGTCAAACAAGATTGATAGTTTAATGTTATTTATTGGAATGTTTTCTCCAATTGAAATCCTAGTTATGGGATTGGTTGTATATTCTACCAATGTAATTCCATGTTTTCTAGGTGTTTTTTGTTTTTGCATAGGTTTCCACAGTAAATAATATGGGTTGTAAGAATGACCTCTACCTTGTAATGATTTAAACACACATCAAGAAAAATCCAAAGTTTCATAAGTTGTCCCCATAAAAAATAATTTATTCTCTGAGAGAAAATTTAAAGCTTATTACTTATTTGAAAGATAATTATATATATCATTGCTTTCAAAATGATCTCCAACTTTATGTAATTCTTGGGAATGCTCAATCAAACCATCATTTTCATTTTTGAAATTTTGCAAAAAAATTGGGTTCTTTGTAATTGGAATTCCATATTGGCTTGTACACATTATATGGATGCCAAATAGAAATTATACATTTTTTTCCTTTTTTCAATGTTGCATTTATGTTTGAAAATATCTCTATCTAGAGTTCCAATGTACTTGTTTTTTTACACATATTTATAATTAAAAAATTAGAGGTTTTCATAAATAACTTATGTTGATGTCACTTATATCAAAATGGTTCTATTGGGATATGATCAATCCTTTCAATTTTACCAATTTAGCAACCTCACACACAAATGTATATAATTATACATATTGTCAATATTTCTAACAATTGTTGTGTGTAATGGGGAATTATACCTAACAATACCTACATAATACTTAAACAATATATAACAATACATAAAAATTTCCAATAGAGTTTGTGGCTAATTGATAACAAATTTCAAATTTAAATAATGAATAACCACAACAGGAGATGGAATTTTATTTTATATATTTATTATAGTTGAAATCAATTTTGTGTGGAGTGTGTTCTCCATTTATGAATGTATTTTTTATTATATTTGAAGCCATTTTCTAATTGTCTTGTTTTTAAATTGCCATACATATTCCATCTCTCCTTCTATATCCTGCATTGCATTGGTGTTCAACATATCTCTAGGGAATCTAGTGTCAACAATTTTATTTAAAGTATGTTTCATACAATGAATAAAATTTCCATCCTAGCTTAATACATATATAAATTTCCAAGATTGTAGTGGGCAACACATAGTTCAATTTCTAGTTGGATTTGTTCATTCATTTGATGGTCTTGCAAATTACTTTCCCATGGTTCTCTTTTGGTTGTAGTTCAAGCAAACATAACTTTCATTTTTCAACTCTTAAAAGAAAATTTTAAATGCATTATTCTTCAAATGACCATGATTAAAAAACCAAACACACACAAACAAATACACATCATGCACCAAATCATCTTTTTCATTTCAAGGTATTGCAAATGACGCTCTTATAGTTCTCTAATAATTTTTCATGGTTATGAGATGTCATTGATGTCAATGGCCTTGTCTATGGTAGTATTGTGGAGAACCTTCGACGCTTAGACCTGGTTTGCCGTCCACTCCCTTGGATGATTCTACAAAAGCTTCTGACGTTCCAATGTCCTCATCATTTTCAGATCCTTACATTCTAGGTGGAATATAAAGGCCTATTCTCACCAGTGGTACCATTGCATTTGTCTCCTTGTAATAACCAAGTGTTGGTGATTCATATTCATCTTCCCCAAGTCGCTTTGGTTCTTTGGCCACTTTTTGTTGATGGCAATCTCAAGGGAATACTTATTTGGAGACATAAATCCTAATAAATAATCGAATAACCTCAAGAGTTGAGTTATGTAGTTTTGATTTGTTGAGTGTGTTGGCCATGGATTGTCTTTTGGAAACTATAGTAAACTATTCAAAAAAACCTCATCAAACATACAAATCATCATTGCATACATTTTGTGGTCTTGCAAATGGTTCCTTGTTGCCCAATATCCAACTTGTATTTGGTGTTCTACATCAATGGACTTTATTTCTTTCTTCCCAATAATAGGTTACAAGTTTAAGTTTTAAAGAGTTCAATAAACCATGTCTATTGTCTTTTTCAAAATGGAGCAAAACAATTGGGAGTGGAAAATTTTGTGTAGAAAACTCACAACACTACAAAACATCAATTGATAATCTGCACACAAAAATTCACATATTAAATACCCACCTATCTAATATTTAGAACGTGGTTTGCATTGCATTATTATAATATCTTAACATGTGTAACAACAGCCACAAACCTATTGCATTTAATGAAAATGACAATTAGATTCTATATGGAAAATGGCATTCCTAAGTTACATATAGATAATTCATAATAGTGTATTTGTCAATTTCTCGCATTCTCTTCTTACATTCCTACATTGATGCCTTTAGTTACTTAACCCTTTGTAGGATACATCTACAAATCGTGCGTCAAATGTTTTTTGGTGTTTTTAGAATAGATACTTCACAATAATGTTGTTAGAACAATTGAAATATCTTTTGTCAAAAGATTTTTGTATTGTATAGATAATTATTATATTTGACCACCTATGTTTTGTTGACAAGTTCATGTTACAACTATGTTTAACTTGTCTCCCATTATAACGGCTAGGATGACAACGACCACAAATGACGTGGCAGTGCAAAATATGCTTCTGTTAACAGATAATATTCTACCACACAAGACCTGTTTGAAACTAGGGGGCATGATTCTTAATAAAGGTGCCAATTTTTATTTTTTTGCTTCAACACATGGCACACCAACTTTGGTAGATTTATATATTTATGTTGAATTGGACAAAAACACTATTATTGTATGTCCACTTGAATCAATGGCATATAAGGCAATAAAAGTAGAATAAATGCAAAGACATAGTAGAAGTAGAAAGGATTAAGTTGAGTAGTAAAGGTCGAATAAATACAACTTCAAGTATAGGTTGGAAAAATTAGTAGTAGAGGGGGGAAAATGCAATTTAATTTATTGCCAACATTCATTTGAAAGTTCATCCATTTTATTTATCATCCATTTTTTCATCCAAAAAATTTATTTATCCATGACACGTGGCAAAATATTTTTCCACATCACCAAATATTCCTTCCTATGTGTCGAATAATATTATGTTGACGTCAACAATATATTCATGAAAGATTCCTTCGGGTTCACTTGTTCATGCTCACATTCATACACTCACAAAATAACATCCCTAGTGTGTTTTTAATACATACAAAAATTCATAAAGTTGTAAAAACTCACTACCATGTTATTTATAGTGAGAACAAAAGGATGAACACATAGCTCGACCACTATGGTTCTCACTATAGAATACATGGTAGTGTGATTATATACTCTATCCATGCAAACTAGCATTTGATCAAATGACACTTGTACTTGGTTGTTTTTCCAATTCTAGTACTTCCAAAAATCAGGTGTTCATGGCTCCATGGAAGGAGTGTTGAACTTAGAGCGATAAGGACAACTATTGGACTAATTGACATCGTTGTGGTTTTCCATTTGTTCTATATGTTGGAGGATTATTGATAGATAAGCATCTATTGGGTGTTGCTATAAAAAACACAACAATGTTCACACTTGTGATTCTTGTACAATAATGTCCCAATAAATGGTTGCATATACGCAGACTTTGAAGCTTCAAATGGACATGAATGTTGCATAGTGGAATTACTTTAATGTGTGCCATCTGCTATGAATTAGTCATTCATGACCAAATGTCTAACCATGTGGGTAGGTCAATTATGCTAATACAAGTCCAGAATACATTTCATGTATACAAGGATGAGATTTTGTAACAAGCCCATACAAATCTTAAGTGATTAAGATATGATAAAACACATTGTGGGTACAATTGTAACATTATGTGAACCCATGTACATTGGGATATTACACTACACATTGGGATTTGTCAATCAACCATGTCATGGAAGTTGGCAACTTTGATTTAATATTGTATTCACACTAGGAGTTTTTACAATAATTTGGAACTATAAATCAATAGTCAAATCCCAACATATGTGGGAAACTTTAAGTTGCACAACACTTATATACTTGTGTTTAGTCCATATCGAGGGAAACGGGTCACAGTGGACTCGTAGTGCTAGCCTTGTTTAGTGTTACATGCACTTTTCAATTCCACTCATTCACCACTCAAGTGAAAGCTAGTCCTTGCCACTAAAAGTTGAATGGACGACCAATGGAATAAGGACAACTTTTATAGTAGTTTCCAAGGTCTCTTGAGTAGGGTTGTTTTTAAGTGCACATAGGTCTTTGGTCACATGTCTACATTTGTTTACTTTTATTTAGTGATATTATCATGGACAAGACCCAATCCATGTGGGAATATTTGATCATGCCTTATCTGCATTCAATGCACCTATTTTGGGTATGAAATGGAGGCCATATCAAAATAAGTCATTAGATGCAAATATGGTAGGTGTTTGCATTCCACATGAATAGATATATTTTCAAATTATTGTTTGCCAATTTCAGTAAACTCTACACAATTAAAGATTGTTTTATTAAGATGGTTATCCACTTATGGCACAAACAACTTCTTATATAACCAACGTTAGTAAGCTAGACTATGATGTTCTTTGAATGTGCCTATTATAACATTGTCCCCGAAGAAGGCTACACACATAAGGACTTCCAAGTTTAATATAAACACGAGTAGGGCGTGGTGGAATCACTTAAAACCAAAGGCATAGTGTTAAGGAGTGCAACCCACTCAAGCATCAAGGGGGCTTCTTCCATTAATCACTTCCATTCTAGCTTTTGGGAACATTGCCCGCCTCAAAAATTGTGGTGTGCATTCCACTCAAGTGAATAACTAGTGGGAAACTTCCACCACTAATCCATAAAGCACAATAGGTATTGGATGTTTAGTGGAGATGGTAGTGGAAATCCTAAAGTCATAGTTTCCTTTCCACTTTGAAATGGTTTGAGTGGAATTATGTAGTGGTTTAGGGACATGTTTTGTAGTAATGTGGATAATTAGTTTAATTTTTGGCATTTTCATGTGAAACAATGGGGAGGATTGATGATACATGTATTATTTTCAACCCTCCTACACATCTATTCTTTCACCCCATATTCTTAACAAGTTCACAGATATGGTACCAATCATTTTTTAATAGCATAACAAACTTTTTTTTCTTGCATAAATTCTTTTTGGAAGAGTTTGCAAACACGCCTATGTGCAACCTTTTAAAGACAATGCACAATGTATGGCTTCAACAATTTGGGAAAAGGGGAACTTGTTTGTATGTTGCAACATCGAATGACTATGTTCAAACTTTCAAACATTCGACATTATATTTTCATTTCAAGTAGGGTGGTTGACCAGGTCAAGGGCTTGATAAGAATGAGTTGCTCTTGTGTAGAACAACCCAATTTGGAGATTTGAAGTAACTTGCAAACGTAGTTTTGAAATATTTCTTAGGTTCAACTTGCATAGTTAGAATCACACATATGGAAGGTGAGGAGATCTTTAGCTTTTGCAAATGCAAGGCAAACCTATCTCCTAGATCAAAAGGGGATTCACAGAAGCATGATTGTGTGAATTTTTATCATCCTTGTGTAAACCATACAATTACTAGATCAAATATGGACAATGAACCATTTGAGGTGGGTCAAATTCAAGAAGATCATGTCGAGGTCCTTGAGGCTCCATGTGGAGATGGAGTTTGGCATAAAAAGATGCTTCCCTACATCACATGTTTAATGTTCCGCGTTGCAAAAGTCCACTAAGCATTCTTGTGCTACAAGGATAATTATCAAGCAAACTTCTATTGATGTCCTTGCCCCAACTTATTCAAGGACGTGGTCTTAGTTCCCTTATGCACCCTTAAAGCTACACGTTATGGTTTTGTGCAAATGATATGAATTGTTGCGTTGGCAGTACAAAGTGCAAGTATGCATTGGACAAATTGATTGTTTTGAAAATTAGGCCCATTCAAGCTAAAACCAATATCACCCAAGATGAAATCAAGTTTCTTGAGGAAGTGGGATTTGTTTTGAATAGATGGTAGTTAATTTTTCCTCGACGCCTATTTGGAGGGGAAAACTTCATTTTAAAATAGGCCAGTGAATGAAATGCCATTGCCAACATCACGTAATGGGAAGATTGTTCGTCCTATAATGTCATTCAAAATGTCAAATCTACATTACAATCGGTGGGAGGCTAATCAACTTCTTGAAGTGACTTTAAACCCACCATTAAAGGTTCCCCCCTCTTGGATATGGATGAACCTGTAAGATTCTATTTGGCCAAAATCCAAACCAAAAAAAAATGAAGTTATAATAGAGAACTTCCCAACTTGCACTTGTTTAAATTTGTAGCAATGATTTCCAATTTGTTAAGTCGGCGAGGGAAATGGGTGCCCTATAAACACATGTATTATGTTTCACAACATGTCATGTTTTATGTGTAATTCAAAAATTTCGTCCATTTTCCAACTTGGAGTTGTGATGAAGTTCATTGTTTATTGGATCATGATGTAATTTTGTGTAAGTAGGAAAACTATTTTGAATTGTCAATTCTAGTGCTTGTCTTGATGTTATGTGTTTGGCTTTTAGACTATAACTTGCAAAGGATGTTATTCTTCTGATTTTATAAACAATTTGATAATTGTTCATTAAGGGTTTTGTTTTGCATGAGTGATTAGACACTATTAGATAAAATTAGTTATCACACTAATTTAAATGTTCATTAATAATTAAAAACATTATATTGAAAGATTATGGGAAATAATTTTGAAGTTTCAAATATATATGATACAACAACAAAAGTTATGTATGATATCATTATCACAAATAACATATTCTATCTTCTTGGATGACTATTACGTATCATTAAAGGACTATTCTTGCCACATCAGTGTAATATTTTGTCCATGTGCATGGATTATTCTTATCTATGTAAAAAATATTTGGCTTACATGACAAGAATATTCTTGAAAGATTTTATGATGCTCACAAAAGTTCAGTTCACCATTCACATTCACATAATAGTTGTATTGCTTACATATTAAGCTACATACCTATATTACTTACAAAGGTATGTAGATTTAAAATAGAACCAACTACTTATTTATTTAGGTAGGCAAATAGAAAGGTAGTTGAACTAAATAGTAGTCATGTAATATTTTTATTTTAAATTTTATGTTTTGTCTTTAGGGTTAAACTTTTTTGAGCTCATCCCAAATTGGCATATATGTATTTTAATGTGGGCAACAAGAAAATATAACTTTTTAATGTACTTTGTGAAATGAAAATTTAAAATAAACCATACAGGTCAAATCTTTTAAATAATTGCAAATTGGGTTGTAGTTCAAAAAATATTCACCCACATTCATTGTGTTTGTTTTCAAAATTATGTAATTAAATAGGTAATTATTTGATAATTATGAATTATCTAAAACAATCCTTTTAATAAAAAATTTGAATGAATTATCTAAGCAAATTATCTCAATTACTTGTTATAATTCAAATACTTAGTTAGTTAGTGAATTTAAATATTTAATTTTTAGATGTATAATTTAGATAATAATTTATTTGAATTAAATAACTGACAATTTTTCTAAATTAATTAGCCAAATTCATTTAATTTATTGGTTACTTATTTCAATAATTAACTATTAGACTTTATATAATTTATTCGTAGATAATAATTCATTTATTATTTTAATTTCAAGTTTTAATTAATTATCAAAATTAACATTAAAAAATAATTATCTGAATTAGATTGATTAATTCAAATTAATAGGTAATTACTAAATATAAATAATTATTTCATAATAAAAAATTAAATTATGTATTAATTAATTATTAAAAATTTAATGATTACAAATATATAATATAAAATTGGGTAGAAGACATAGTTATCAAATAATTTATTATTTGAACTAATCGGTCTAATTCAACTAATTTATTAATTAGCTACTTTAGATAATTAATTATTTGACCTCAAAATTCATTATTAATTATTTGAAGCTCAAATAATTAATTATATGAACTTTTGAATTGATAAATTAGTTATTTGAACTAGATAATTTTATTATTTAATTTAATTTAAAAAGTTATTTATTTACTTCATTCTTTGTAAATTAATCCTTTGATTCATAATAAATTTTAATTATTTTTTTCTAATTAGCTAGTTCATAGTAATTAAATTAATTAAATATTAATTAAAATCAATAGTTAATAAGTTATTGAAAAATGAATTCATTATTACATATCAAAGATTAAATATGAAATTTGTAGTGATTAATTTATTAATAATTGAATAATAGTCACAAAATAATGGAAATTTTATATTTTTATAATGACAACATAATGGCACAATGCATTGTATCAATGATGATCATGGTTGACAATTAGTTGCAAGTGTCATATTTAATGGGTGATGAAAATGCATACACATGGCATGATCATATGTGTCAATGCCATACATTAATTGCAACGTAATTGTTGATTAAATGTTACCTTTACACCGATTATAATGTAATTGTCATTCATAACTAAAGTGCAATTTGCCAAAATATCAAACATAATTGACTACATTTATTTGTACGACAATATAAATATTTCATTTGCAATTAAGTTGTAACTATAATATAACTCTTGATTTTTTAATGTGACATTTTATTTATTAATTATTCATATGTCTATATTGTAGTTGTATATTAGTTGTTTTGGAGTTTTAGTTACAAAACAATGTGATTTCAATGGACATGATTTCTCATAATGAGAGTTGGAAAGTGATCTAGTTTTTTTATGATCACATTATTTTGTTGAAAAAATATACAATGAATAAATAACATAGCTTATGGAGTTGACAAAGTATTTCAGACATTAAAATTTTAAATATTAAGTTTTCAAACTCTAATTTTTTGAATATTAAATTTTTAAACACTAAAGGCATTGAATTTTTAGATCTTAAGTTTTCATATTTTCAATACATTTCAATGTAATTCATTCAATTTGGTTTTTAAGTTAAATTTTCTAATTGGTATTTTTTATATCTTTTACTCCCTATCACCATATTTCCTTAAGTAATTTACATTGTTCCTTTTGTTCCAATAAAAGGCAAAGCCATTATGTGGTGAGGTGTTTATTTTGGTTCAATTCCTTTACACCATTTGCTTTGCCACATGTGCTTAGTTCAATTCCATCTCTCATACAACACCTTTATCTCATATAATAAAATCAACAATTTCATCTACCTCATATGTTATGTATTAAAATTAATGTATGTTACTAAATCAACACCCAATACCATTGAAAGTAACAAAATCACACACATAAACATGTGTTATTGTGTGTTATTAAATCAATGCCCAACACTATTGAAACTAACAAAATCACACATAAAAACATGTAACAAAATTTCATGTTTCAAAAATAGTCATTTGAAAATTGCAAGAATCCAAGTTTAAAACAAATATAATGCAAACATAAGCTTCTTGTCAACTCAACAACCTTTTGTTCCTCTTATGTGCTATATAATTTCAAAATTTTAAAGATGAACTACATTTAAAAAAATAAACCTTGAAACAAAAAAAAACATTGCAACCTTGTTCACATTGAACTAGGTTCCAACAACAAATAAACCCCTACATAATTTTAATGTCCTATCATAAATACTTGCACTAATATAAATGTTGTCATTAGCAATCACAGTTCCTACCACTACTTGCAACTAAAAATTGCCTATAAGTATAACTATAAGTATTTGCAACTACAAATAATATTTGGATGACTTAAGGTCGTTTTTGTGACTATGTTACGACTAAAAGCTTTTTCATCCTATGCATATAATAACATTTGTACGTGTATGGTTACAAGTATACAAAGCTATATGTATAAGTAAATAATATATTACATATATTGTATATATGTACACCAAGTTGTGTACAAATACAATACAATATGTACAAATCAAAATTTTTAAATATATATTTAAATTTATACATTTTAGTTTTTTTATTTTTGTAATGCATTTTAGAATATGGCACCAAGATGATTTTGGGATGTTATGCACCTTGACCCCAACAAGTAACAAGGAAATTATTTGAAATTTCCAGTTTTATAATTGTAAATCCTTGTTAAATCCTAGAGCCCCCCATAATTGGAGGAAGCTACTATGGTGTGATATTCAATCAATTTTGACACTGTGGCTTTTAAAAAATATAAAAGTATGGGAAATTTGAAGGTTAATGACTTGCAAAAAAAGGCCCCGACATGTGGAATGTATGCATAAAGTTTCAAAACCACAAAATTGATTAAAAATATATGGCAACACAATTTCTAGTATGTCAAATTTTCCAAAGCATTTGTCTTTCATATCCTTCTGCACCAATTGTGCCTATAGCTAAACACTTGACTTTGAACCTATAACTCATCCGACCATTCAATTCCTTCCAAGTCTTGATATAATGTTTAGTTCTACAGTTTGCTGGACATGACCACCAACATCTCCTTGCTTATCCATGATCCATAATCATTTCTTGCCATTAGGTGCTTTCAAGTAATCGTGCACCCTAACACTATGGTGTCTATTTCACCAAACTCCACATTAGTAGATAGTGTCCTAATCACATCCACTTTCAACCCAAAGGTTCATGACCTATGTCAAAGGATCAAGTGTAACTATGATAGGACATCATTTAAACACCCACATAGATACATTACATCAACATGTAAGTTACTTGTCCACAGTCCCAATTTTAAGGTTGTCCCAACAACAATAACTATATCACAACAAACCGAAACAATAAGAGGAAAATGAACATAATATAACATTTGAAAGTTGTTACTTGTTCTGTAATGATTGAATCATTGGGCTCCTAAAGCGTTCAAAAATCTTCCACTTTCAAATGTATTGCATCTAGCAATTTGAGCATATAGTGTGATCATCATCCAACACCATTTTTATAATTCCTTGCATGGCCACATGAAATACAATTGTGTCAAACACATGAATAATTTTCAACATTGAAAAACATCTAGCTAACACACTTGGAACATACCCATATAATTGACAGTAAGCAAGATGGGTGTTGTAAAGAAGTTAACCAATGGGGGTAATGGTTGTAATATGAGCCTCTTAGAGTGCACTAGCAATTTTGAACTCCAAGAAAAGGATGTTTAACATCGTTTTCCACATACTATTCGAGTGTTGTGGTAGCCAAGGTGTGCCTGCATCCACATATGGTGTGCAACTATTAAACCATTGTGCTACTCATCTTTTAGCAAGTCTTTCATTTCTTGGGGTTGTGGATATTAATCACTAGTTCCCTTTCAACCAAATGGTTATGCATAATGCTAAACATCTTTTCCTAGCAAATTGGTACCAATTAGACTAAGAAATCACACACTTATCTCAAGCTTAATGTGTATGGATTGTTGCATTAACAACAAATGTTGAACATGGTAAAGAGAACAACATGTAAACAATCACCACCTACAAAACATTGTCACTTCTACCACTAGTTTGGTGATCTAACATAGTTCATTGCTAGTGGCATTAAATTGGTAATTCGTACCTTAATACATTTGAACCCCAACCTTTCAGTCTTGTAATGCCCAAGCTACCACAAACCAGCAAACTTATAGTTCTTTGCATTTCAACATTTTCAAGAAGCATTGTCAATTAGAGGTTTTGGATTGACCATGCCACCTCTTGTGTACAACTTACACAAAAAACAAGCAAAGTAAAAGCACCAAGTAGTAAGTCTCATATTGTTTTGTGAATTTTGAGATGTAGGATATGAGGTCCAAACCTTTCCTTCTACTAGGACCTTACCATGGGTCATACATAGAGCTCTTGTTATGGTCCCTGAGCAAATGATGAACCCGTAGCTTCCATTACCTCTAGTGGAATCTTGTTACATTCTACTCCAACCTTGCAATCCATGCCAAAAAAACCCATTACAAAACTGAACTCCTCCTTGAGCACAGTCAACCATGACATCTCCATGAGTGGAACCCAAAGGGAGCCCATACAAAGCACCAAAATCAATAAACATGACATTGTGTGGTTGTCTAGGAAGCAAGCTATGAGGTGGCCACATTGTCACATTAAGCAACTTCCCGCACCTAAATTGCGATCTCATAAGTGTTTTTGGATAACCTTTTAAGTAAAAGCAAAAAGTTTTTTATAGAAAATAACCTTTGTGCTAGGTATTAGACCACCAATACCTTATGCATTGCAATTCAAATTGTTTGTAGCCAAGATGATTGATGCACTTGAAACCAGAACAATCTAGCAACAACTTCACAAACTGTGTAAAGTGCTTATGTTTGGTGAGAGTTTGGAGAAGCCCCACCACCATCTATCATGGGTTGACAATCCCCGTTTTGGCAAGAAACATTGTTGGGTGAAACTATTCCTTGTAAAGAGGAGCTGAGTTTCCACCTACTAGTTTGTTTTAGTAGGAAAAAATTGCATGAACAAACTACTCCCAAGGATGACCTAAGTCTCCACCTAATAATGAGTTGCTCAAAACATCAAACATGGTTGGGTGTTTACAGTATTCTAATTAGTTTAATTTAGAAAGTCCTACTTTTATATTATTAGTCCATTTGGTCAATTTTCTACAATAGGCCTAATGGAATGTTATATAGTTGGCGGGGATGTTGCTTTAGTGCTTATTCATTGGATTGGAACAAAGTTGTTAAAGACTTTTAAACCGCCCTATAAGCTAGTTGTTTGGGGCGACCACACGTTGACCTTCAATGAGTTTACTACCTTATTTTTATGCGATAGCCAATGCTACAAGGCTAGTCATACTTGTGTTTTTCAAAAGGTTTTCAGGCAGGGTTGTGATTGGTTGAACCTTGATTATGTCTTAAATGCCCATGTGGATTGTGTCGTTGTTAGTTGCGCCTTCTGATCTTGAGCAAGTAAAGGTTGTGGTCTACTCAAAGTGATGAATTGATTGGTGGATTGATCATGAATCCATAGTTAGTCATCACCATCTGCACCAAATTCCATTTTAGAATGAGTGAAGCATGTGCATTTTACTTACAATTTTGTGCAATTAAGTACCTCTGGCATTACATTCTTCATGTGACTAATAACAACAATATCTCATGCTACATACTTCAACATTAAAGGTAAACTTCCATCCATTTGGGATTACACGTTGCCCTAAACAAGGTCTTTAGACAAATGTTTGAATTTTTCTGTTGCTTCTTACAAGAGTCAATCAATTATAATGACCACTGACGGAGCAAGAAAACAATTATGTGTTGTAAAGTTTATGTGCATCCAAACATAGTGGAGTCATAATAGGCCAATGGTTTTGGAGGTTGTGTGGAAGGCAACTTTGTGATCACGTTGTGCTCATGTTCGAAATTAACCATATCCTAGAAGTTGGATAATAATGGTGGATAAGGTTTCTGGCCTTGAATTATGAGTGTCAGTTTAATGTCTAGGTGTTTGGGTGCTACTTAGAACTTAGGGGTGTACAAAGAGCAAGCTATAATGGAGACCCGCTTTTACATATAATGAATATGTTATTTTCCCCATCCCCTATGCATTGAACATCAACAACTTTGTAACCATGCACATCCATGTCATTAATTTGTAGTAGACTAAAAGTTACAAAGCCCAAAAGTTAGAGATTTTAAAATGCATGTCAAATCTCACATGCTTTGTACATATTATATTATATACATATTTATATACATTCAATGTTAAGGGCTAATTAAATTATCGTTACTCCTTAAATCATGAAGGTGATCATGATCCTTTCCTTCTCAACCTTTTTTCTAATAAGGTGTTCAATGGACTTGTCCTTTATCTAGGAATGTGAATGTAAAGCTACTCTAGCATTGTCTTCTAGGTGAAGGTTTCACATGAAAGGAAATATAACCTTTTCTGATATATACAGTGTTTTATGGTTGAACAAACGTGGTTGATGGTTTAGGCAAATGGTAGAACTAACATGGCCAAGAGAAATGTCAGATGTGCAAGATTGCAACATTTATACCATGAAATATACACGAACATACAACAATTGTACCTCACCCATAACAAATGCATGATGTTTCCATGTCATGTTGTCTTGACAAAATTACAATGAATCCACAATAAAAGAAGAAAAAGATTTCAAAACAAATGAAGTTACTTGAAAGATTTGCAAATTGTTGGGAGGAACAAATAGTGAGTGTTCACAAAAAAATAACACTGAATTTTTTTTGGAAGAAAAGTCATTACAAATAGACCAAATAAATTAATCAAGATTGTAAAAGCAATAGCCCAACCACATATTCTATACCAAAAATAGTTGGTTGGAAAAGGGTGGATATTGGTGCCTCTCATATAATCATAGATTGCAACCATACACCTATTCTGATAATCGTAACAAACAACCTTGCACATGACATTTCAAGGTCATAATAGAAGTTAATCACTACTTATATATGTTGTAGAAGAAAATACATTCTCATAAGAGCACTAGAGTGGGCACGACTTTTCAAGGGAAACATGTAGTTGTTATTAGTTGATCAAAAGTAAAGTTAGGCATTGGAATCACAAGTTGCACCATTTTCATTTTTCTAGGTTCCAGGGAGTGAGACTCCATCCTTCTTGAAAACTCCATCCCTCTTGGAGTGAGACTCCATCCCTCTTAATCATTTATGTGATCACCAAGTTCAGTCTTCTACTTGTGTATGACTTGGAGATTGCCACAATTGTTTACTAGAACTGCATTAGCCTTATCCCATCTTCCTGACAACATGTGTTCCTTTTGTGGGTGGGTTCTATGCCATGAATCAACGAGGACAATGCATCTTGCATTAATGAATGAAACAACTATTGTTCCATTTGTCCTAGCAATCATGTATGAAATAAGGAGCTTAAGAAAGTTTTATGCGTAGATGTAACATTGTTGCAAGGTTCTATGCATCTTGCCATAATGAATGAAACAACTATTGTTCCATTTGCCCTAGCAATCAGGTATGAAATAAGGATCTTAAGAGAGTTTTATGCGTAGATGTAACATTGTTGTGATGATCATTCATTATAATGCATTTTGCAAGTTGGGTGTTTCTAGTGTAATTTATTATTGATACATTGGGATCTCCAATGAGCTCCTTTTGAAGTGTTATAATCATTGACGGGTTTCCTTTTTGATGTTGGATTTCCCTAGTCTGTTGTGCTATCATATTTTTTGCTTATATTTGTCAGCTCAATCACTTGGAGCTTACAATTAGCCTTGCCAAGTGTGATAATATTCTAGGAGTTGAGAACCTGGTATACAATCTCAGCTTGAACATATCTTCAAATCTTCAAATCAAAATGTTTTGGTTCTAAATCTTGGGTATTGCATGAGGTTTTGTTCCCCTGAGAACCTAAGACATAATGTCAAACTTGATTCCATTTCCTTCTCTTGCCATTTGATTCGTCAACATCATGTTTTTTTATTGATATGAGTGTATGGGTTTTGGATCATTCAAGTAGTACAATGGTTCAAAAAGTTGTTCGATGAAATGAAATACAAGGAAGTCACAAACCTTGCAATAAGTTCACCCCAAGGTATTCTATAGACATTAGACACAATTGCTTAATTCCAAAATTTCCCTATGCAACCAAGATAGACTTCACCTCTGCTATAGTATAGTGGGACTATGTTGGCAACGGGGTAGTTAAATGCTTTTAAGTCTTTGGAGCTATTTCGCCTAGTTGTGAACCAAAGCAAAAACATGTTGGATAATTGGTTACATGAAGACAAGTTAAAATGCAGTGAGGAGTTGGGAGATCTTGTGAAGACTATGGACCCCAACATGGCTTTGAAGATCTACATTAGGCCAAGGCTACACCAAAAGTGGTTGCAACATTTATTGAGCATAGGGAGTTTGATTCGTCTTGTCAGTCAGGTCTCTTGCCAGTCAAGCTTCCTATTGATGGGTGTGAGAAAGGTAATTGATTGAGATTGTTCACATAAGTTTTGGAACATTTGGTGAGTCAAGGGAGTCAAGCTTAACATGTCCACAATGTTCTTGGACAAATTATTGTAGATACCAACAACAATTCGGAACATTTCTTCACCACCAATCCTTATTATGACTCTCGAGTTCTTAGTAAATATTGTGAGAAGCATGACCCCATTATTGCAGTTGTCACATATTGACATGGCACGTATGACAATGAACTTTTCAATGTCACCAACAAGAACTCATTGTTCAAGCTTCAAGCAAGATATGTGGTGGAGCAAATGGAACTAAAGTTTTGGCCAGAGGTCCTTGACCCAAAAAATCCTTGTAGGTGGTAGCTTAGCTACCAAGTTGTGTCCACAACATTGCCAAATAACAAGAACCTATAGCAGGTTTCAGCCACTATCAAGGCCTTCATGATAATAGATTTGCCCCATGAGTTGGTTCACTGCGTTGCTTGAAAAGATTGTCCTTCAAAGCTTTGCTTTCAGTGGCAATCCTAACCTCCAAAACTAGCACATTTTCACTGTTGTCTCGAGTCATGGACCACATGAATAGGTTGGACAACTTTGATGGCCCAAAAGTGGGAGAAAATTGTTGTTGGTGTAGAGTTGTATGACCAACCATGTGCTACTTTCAAGAAGTTCAACCTCGATGTGTAAGCAATGGATGTGCTTCTAAATAACATCCACAACATTGATTGAATTGTTGAGTTTACAGCCTCAGTATAAAAGGATGAAGTGTGGCATTAGGTTGGTTGAAGGAAAGGCTAATGATGCCACCTAATAATAATGAGGTCATTAATGAAACTCCTAATGCTAACGCATATGAATATATTGTCAAGTACTTACATCATGGTACATAAGAAGGTGAAGGAGCCCAGGGTGGATTATGAACTCATATATGCATATGTTAAGTTTGATTGGTTTGGGGATATTGTGGAATTCATTAATTCAACCAAACATTTGCACTTGGTAGACCGTTGGTGATTGTCTATTTAACAATGCATTATACAAAGTTGCCTAGCTGATATTCACACATATATTGAACCAAGGTCAATTTGCAAGGACACTTGTTAAAGTTCAGCAATTCCAAGTAAATGTCGATGCTACCCAAAATGCAAACAATGCTCAAACATGGAAGGAAATATGCTTTGACTATGTTGATACTAAAAAATTATAGCTAATTCAAATTTGTGGTTTCAATGTCATTGTCCATGTTGATGACTTGGAAGGTTCAACAACTATTACCAAAACAAGGGCCGCTTTGATGAACTCATAATGTTCAGGGAAAGGTTGTTTGGGTTGGAATATGTTCATATGGGTAACTTCATTGCCCTGAGAAGTTGATGGAGCATCTCAAGCTTCTTGTTGCTCCCATCAACATTCCAAAGGTTATTTGTGTTTACGACAAGCAATAGTATTGGCAGGAGCTTACACATTTATGTATTCAATATGATGAGTATGACAATGCAACTGCAACCATGACGAGTCATTCCCAAGAAGCTTGGGACCACATGTAGTTCAACAATGTTGTTGTCAAGGTTTCAAATGTGGAATTTTATTACGAAGTTGCATAGTTCTATCTTGAGGAACACCCTAGCCTCATCAATGACCTTCACAATGTCTTAGTTATTTGAATCAACCACACCCATGTGGTAGATATGATGTGCAAGGTTGGATATTCATCCCATGGTAAAGTTGTACATGGTGGTAGTGCATAATGCAAACAATGGTGTTGTGATTGAAGTTTCAATGAGTTTTACCTTAAGGAGGAAGCTTATGAACACCTCAGGGAATCCATTTATCTGTATGAAAACATTGATCAAATCTCCACATGGCATAAAGGTTTGAGAAACATGAGCTTTTGGAAATCAAATGAATTGGGGCCTACATAAATACAAGAAGGCTAGTAGATGGCGTTAGCCACTCACTCTTTTGAACAAGGATAATCTTTACATGGATGCTATGGAGACTACATCACAATCAAGAGACCATGAGCTAGTAGAAGAGTTGCTTACTTTCTTTCTTGAGGAAGGCAAGAAAGAATGTTGTAACCACTTGCTTATACACTTGTTATGATCTCATTTGTGCCAATGTGGCAATGGAGTTGGCTTGGATGCATGGCATCATAGACAAAGTAGCCAAACTTGATTCAACTATAAAACCAACCTTGCAAAAAAAAAAATTGCATTGAGAAGCATTAGCCATGGACAATGCAACAAGGGAAAAAATTGGGAATGGAAATGAACTTAGCCATGGACCAAAAAAATTCATTAACAAATTTGCAAAGTTCCATTGAACATTTCAATATAATTTATGTATATGCCAAACACCAAACCATCAAATTAAAATCCTTACACAACTAAAAGCTATTTCTTTCACAAGTGCAACACCCTACTTTTATTAACTACAAGAACTACAACATAGAAGAGGCAAAGATGAAGCCAAGATGACCCACTATTGGGTGGGGTTTCTAGTTGGTAACAAAACTTGCTTGCCAAATGAGAGATTAAGCAAGTTGTATAGGAAATCACAAAGTATACAAAACCACATAAAAGGGAATAGAGCATATAAAGAGGGAGAGAAAGACCTTGCACCCTACAAATTAGTAGTACATAGTAATCACACTCTACTTTCTTGGTTTCTTTTATTCCAATTGACCTTCCACCAAGACACTTGGTGATTTGTTAGAAGTATGTGTTTATTGTTTGGCAATAGGCCATGTAAAACAAGGCATCACAATCACGCTGGCCTTGCCAATAGATAAAATGTTGTACATGTGCATTTATGTATGTATACAAATACATATACTACTTTATGATTTATTTGTATGTATCATCACATAAGATGACATCTATTGTAACAATTATACCCCTAGACTTTGGTCCTTGCCTTTTGTTTTATTTTCTCTCCCTTTTTTGGGTTTTTTCTTTTTATGAATTTTGGCAAGGTTTCATCATATTTAGTGTTAGAGTTCTTATGTAAATAAGAAGTTTTAAATATTTCTTTGATTTAATTTTTTTGAAAAGAAAATATATAAAATATTACAAAATAATAATAATAATTGAAACCATAGAAACCCATCGAAACTAGGGTTTATTTAGTTCACCCAAGTTTTAAGGTTTAGAATAATTGCAAAACCTAATGGTAATTCAACCTTGTGAAGCAACAATGTGTACCTTTTCTACGGTCAACACTGTAACACCATCCACATTTGTTTAGATAATGACCTTTTTAGCCATAAAAAATGCTCCCATTATTGTTATTGAAAAGTCATTGCCATCGCGCTTTAATGTGGTTGGAATATTTTCAAGTGTGTTTGCAATGAAGTCAGTGACAATAATGGTATTAGATGGGTGGCGTTTCTCATACCATTTATCAAGATTTAGTTTAATAAAAAGCTTAATAATTAGGGTTTATTTGTTACTTATTCATTAGATGTACCATAACATCTCTCTGGCATCCATCTAAACATAGGGCAAACCTCTCTACAAGAAAACACATAATCTTTGTTAAGTCCCAACACCTTTCATTTTTTGTCATGTTTCAATAACTATTAGTCTACACACAAAAGGGGTTTGAACATTATCGATTCTTGGTTTCAATTTATATTTAAAGACAAACAACTCTATAATAATACAAATACACTCCTAAAACCAATAAAATCTTTAATTCCACTGCTACAAATATCACAATACACATGTCTATGAAATTATAGAGAATTAAATCTCCACAACAACCATTTGAAGCTAACAAAACAACGAATATAGTCATAATTTTTATGTAAAGCATTCACAAATTGTCAGATTTATATAATTGTGTCAGATTTGCAACTATAATTGCATTTTATAGCAAGACATGTAAATAGACATCCCTCACATTCCCAACATTTATTTTTTAACAACTTAAAACACAAGGTCTTTTTGTAGTCAAACTAATATTTGTAAGATAGTTTCAAAAGGACATATATATGTTTGCAAATTTTTATCTTATGCTAATATTATTTTTCCTTTATTTTTATTTCATTTCAATATTTTACTTGTGTGTTATAATTTATCTTCAATTTTTTCACAATTATTCAAAAAAAATTTGAAGTGTTTTTGTCATTATATTGGTTCAAACTTTGTAAGAGATATGCCATGACAACCCTATGAAACTACTAACAATTTTGAAGAACAACACAACTTAGTTAAATGGCAACTTTGAAGCTATGTAATGCCATTGAAAGCTAGTAACACAACAAAATCAAATCCATAAGTTTATGAAGACACACATTTTTTAAAAAAAAACTTATTTGTTTGTCATTACTGAACAATTATGCATATTTTCAATTTAATTTTTTTTAATGTTTAAAAATTGATAATTTTGATTGACACATGTTTAGGTTTATCAAATGGTATTGGAGGATAAAAGCCTAGTTGATTATAAGTTTTACAAGAAAATGTAAATTTAGGGCATCCTTTCATGCCCATGAAGAAAAAATGAGTGGGGATTATGGGATGGGACTAAAAAAATTATTTATCATGACTCATGATCACATCAAACTACATAAATGAAGAAGATAAGGTAATTAATGTAGTTTAGAATTAAAATGATGCATAAATAAAACATAAGAAATTCACATGCACACAAGATTCACCATAGCCTAAACTTAAGGATGAATCATCATTTTTAAAAAAAATTATACTTGGAAATGACAATAAAATTACATGGAAGTGGCACAAATTCCTAGGTCCCAAGTGGGAGTTTTGAAAATTTCAATTCATGAATCTCATTATTTTGTGGGCTGATAATTCTATCATATAAATTTTGATTCAACAACTATCACAAGTGTAGTGATAGCCATGAAGATTTTTTTTCTATAAATGTATCAAGCTCTTAAATAAGAGCTAGTTTGACCCATTTATCAAACATTTCAATGGTTGAGAGTTGATTTGCCAATTTGACTCTTAACCATTCAATCGACCATAACTTGTGTTTCACATTTTCAAACCAAAAATGCGACTATATTTTAGATATTTAACTTTCAAAACTTTCCAATACTCTAAAAAATACCCAATTCAAACAAAGTTGGATCCCTTAAACCTTGTTCCAAAGTTTCAATATACTTTGAAATTCCGAATTCCTAACATGGGAATCCATTTGAGAGTGTTAGGACTCAATTTCATTGCATTTCTTCACACTTATATAAGGCTCATGATTTCCAAGACAATTTTTTGGTAATTCACATCCCTTGTCATGCCCCAACCTTGGTCATAAGTCCAAGGGTAGGGTTGTGATAATAACAATAATTTCAAGCAATATTAACACATGTAACCTTGTAACCTTCTACAAATAGTTAGGCTCATTACTTTTATGAGACTTGTTTATGCTTGAATCATTTCACTTTAAGTCTTGTTGATTTTTTTGTCACAAAGTTTGACAATCTTGTGTCATTCATAGAATTGCAATAAGAAAACATCAAATTGGGTGAAAGTATGTGTTAAAGCACCATCCATTCCTTTTATTAAATTTATAAAAAATTTGTTCTTCGAAACTAAAAAATAGATGAACATAAGAAGTGCGAGGGATTTATGTGGTTCAAAAACATGTTAATCATATTGTAGTATAATTTGGTGAAATGTTTTAGTCATTCAAAGTTGATTTTCTCCTTCAAAGTGATGTTCAAATATTTTTTGATATTGAAATTACTACAACAAAATTTTGAAATTCTTTGTAATCTCCATAACTATAACCCCATTTGTATTTATAAGTTGGACCAGTTTTGAAGGTTTTGAAAAAAACAATTATGACATTTCTAATAATGTGTTTTAGATTTTGTGGTTATAATGTCCATGTTATCATGACCTTAATTTGAATGTGTATCCAACACCTACGATAGACCACAAATGGTCATTTTGGGGATGAAAAAAAACATAAGGCTTATTTCAAGATTGGGCCATGGAAAAAGGTCAAGGCATATTCAAGGCAAAAAAATGCACAAACACTTTTTCTCAAGAAATATAAGCTTGTAGGTAAGAAAAACAATCATTCCCAAGTTTTGGAAGTTGGAAGTTTTGGGTTGTTTTGAGTTTTTGGATTAAGGTTTGGGGATTAAACTTTGTTCAAATTCAACCTTCTTTCGATTGTTTAAAAAGTTTCAAATTTTACTATAAAATATTAAGGTCACATTTTCTAAATAAAGATTTATGGCACAAGTTATATGTCCATTTGAAAGGTTGGGGGGGGAGGGGGTAGGGGGTGGGGGGGGGGGGG
>Ga0116227_10000659_pt1 | contig 69651 bp, 61 predicted proteins | sample S1TSphgellanicum_FD_89693 | JGI IMG/M metagenome (GOLD analysis project Ga0116227, IMG submission 89693) | Host-associated microbial communities from peat moss isolated from Minnesota, USA - S1T2_Fb - Sphagnum magellanicum MG | ecosystem: Host-associated > Plants > Peat moss > Unclassified... | reverse complement strand
GTAACAACATTGTATCATTTACAATTAAAAGTGCATATCCAATACAATCACAATACTAATGCAATATCATTACAATATTGACATAATGTGAATACAACATGTCAAACAACAAAAATACAATGCAAATATGATGTTACATCATTTATCATTTAAACAATACCAAAATTAAGTCAATACAATCTAAATTGTTTCAATGCCTATTTTACATGAACAAAACACTAAACCTTGGACATCTTGTAAAAGTATTGTGAAAGTATTTAAATAGCACTAATACAAAGGGGCCCCCACTTTGTGATGTGATTTACACAATGCTCCTTTCAAGGAACCATGGTTCATTACATTGTGATGGAATTGACAATTGAAATCTCAAAACAATTGGCTTTAAACAAATGCCCTATGAAAATACAATATTGTGGCCATGTGTTGCCATGTTAAATTCAAGTAGTTTTGTCTAGCCACACATGCCAAATTTTCTATGTTCTTTACCATTGATCCTTTCATGTGTGTAACTACTTTTGTGTGGTTACCATTACTCGTAACCTAATTTTCATCTTTCCCTTACATTGGCATAAATTTTGCCTTTTCTTTTTCTACTTAAAGGATGGAAAATTTGAAACATTTTGGTCCAATATGGTTATGCAAAGATCATAGGGTCAACAAAAGTCAACCCAAAAATCAAATCCATATCTGATATAAGGGTGAACAAACACAACAAATTTAACGTATGAATCAAATTCAAATCATGTTGTTATATGCAAGGTCAAGGGAATCAAAATAGCTAACATGGATAAGGCACCACTCCTTCCTAGTCTAAACTATTGTACCCAGATAGTCCAATAATGTCATTTTCGTAAAACAATCATATTGCACTCATTGGTGTAGTCATGTAAATTGTGAATCCAATTTCTTGGCTTTACTTGAACAAAGCTAACAACCCCAACACTAACAAGCTTTTTAAATCTTGTGTCCAATTCAAATCTAATCAATTATACAATCTTATAATTCCAAAACTCATATGAAAATATTATGAAACATATTTTTAATTTTGGGAGGATGTCAAAAATAAAATGCACAAATACACACACAAGTGCATGAAGTAGCACAATATGTGCAAGTAAAGTTACAAATTTTTCTAGGTACATTCACAAATATAAGAACCATAGGAATTATAACCAATGTTTTGTTTTTCATGTTTTTGTGTCAAAAAATATATTAATATTACACATTTTTTTTATACGTTTTGATGATAATGTTCTTAATATATTGTGGAAACATGTGTAATAATTTGAAATGAATCTAATAAAATTTGAATTCTCAAAAGCATTGATTAATAACTATAACCAATGTTTTATAATGCTTTTACTCCTTGAAAAAACTCATAAGTGATTTTTAAAGGACTTGAAAATGACATAATTTTGGAGAGATTCTTAAAACACATATTCACATAAGAATATAATGTAACATATTTTTTAATCAAAAGGACTTTCTTATGATTTTTTACAAATTACAAATGGAATATTTCTAATATATACCCAAAATCTTTTAGATTAACAATCACTGAAGTCCTTATTAAAGGTGCACCCCTAACTTCTTATTTTGTGAATGTACCTTTTTCTAAAAACATTTGAACCAAGTCCACAATTACTTTGGATCATGTTACATTCCTATTTGGTCTTGCAAAAAGTCTTAGTTTGTAGGACATGATTACAACCTCCTTTTATGTTACTTTAAACTTTAAAAAATTTCAAAGTGAAAACATGGTCAAAGGAGCAAAGCATACCAAGGTAAAAATCCTTTTCCAAGGATTGCACATGACATGTGTTGTTTTTGTGTCAGTTTATAACTTTAAAATTTGTATTTCAGATACCCTTTTTAACATTGCGTTTTAAATATAAATACATTTTTTACTAAAAATTGATTTTATATCATGCATATTATGCATTCATGCCCTCTATCACATTAACATGAATAACTTTTGTTCAAGGCACATTTTCAAAATTCATAATTTCTAGGGTCAAAAATACTTTTGAACCAAATGTGTTCAAATCGATTATTTTTTTAAAAATCATCAATTCAAATTTTTTTCTCTTCTAATCATCAATGTTCAAAACCTTTCCAATTTTTAGAAAGAATGGTGCACATTTGGTAGAAAAAAAAATGTTTGAAAAAAACAATGATTATCCATTCTCGAGGTTTGAGTGCTTTGAACATGCAAAAAAAATTGATTTGTGTCAAGCTTTGAGCATGTAAACTTTGCAATTAATGGAAAATATTCCCAAAAACATTATGATAATCCAAAATATTATACTTCACTTGTGATCTGTCAAACATACAAAAATGTAGTTTTAAGGAATGTCCACTCTAGTTCCCTTTGACTATGTTTGAATACCCTTTAACAACAAGCACATTGTTGAAACCAAAAGCATTGGTCACATGGTAGCAGAGGTCAAAAAGAAGGGAAAAAAATGGTCTTTGTTCGCAAGTGGGGTCGAAAAGAAAATAAAAATAATAAAGTCTTCAATCATAAAGGGGTTGAAAAAAAAAAAAAAAACCTCCATGAAATATTTGTGTCTTTGATCCTCTTTGGCAACTACCCTTTGATGTTGCATCAATGCGTGTTTCTTATTGACTCCCCTTCATTAACCCCGCCTCATGGCCCCTAATCGATGGCTCTTTGTGACTTGGGCTCAACAATAGTTTCCACTATTTTTTGTGACTAACTTTTTGAACACACATCCTTTTAATTACATGTTCTTCGCACAATGTCTCACTAACCACACAAACATAACTTAAGTCTTACACATAGTGCTCCACTTGAATAAAGCTATGAAAAAAGGAAGAAAGAAAAGGGGGGGCAACACATGCACCTTTTCAACATTGTGAAGGAAAAAAAAGTATAAGCAAGGTGGGTAGGATTGCAAAGTGCGCCTCTTTTTGTGTTTAACCAAAATGAAATTTTTTAAAAAAAAAACCAAAAAAATGTTAAAATGCAAAAATGTCCCCACTACCTTAAACCTTAACTAGGATCACACCAACTTTTTTATAGAAAAATTAGTTGCATTTACAGTAGAAAACAAAATCTCCATGGTGAAAACCCATTTAGAAAAAAACTAAATGATGAATTTTTGTTTAAAACAAATAATACTAATGCTAACACTTTTTTTGTTGATGAAAAATAGTCAAAAAGTTATATTAAAATCAAAAGTGGTAAAAAAATATTTTTTTGAGATTTTCAATAACCATAGTTCAACCAAAATTTAAGACCAATTTTCATATATATATATACATGGTTCAAGCATGTAGCCAAAATATTTTTAAATGTTTTAAAAAGATTGTTTTCATATTTAGCTTGTAACCAAATCTAGTTAAATTTTCTTTTATATCATTATGTAGCATTGTCCTGGGGGGGGGGGACACTAGTTTTAAAAAGTAAATAATACATGAGTAAAAATATAGGGTGCAATATATTGGTTGTTGGGTAAAAATTATAAGTTAATTAGTTTAAAAATAAGGTACATTTTATTCAAATAATCAATTTAATTATAATATGCAATAATCTGAAATAATGGACTATAATTAATATAGGGTGGCTTTAATATGTATATACATTTTTTAAAAATAATAATAGGGTGATAAAAAAATGGTTTGGACAATTATCTGATAACCCCCCTAAAAATGGTCATTTGACGCACATATATCCCAAACTTTACATTAAGTGTCCCCTTTGGGAACATTGTCAATTTGGCTAAAACACAAATTTGACAAAAATAACATTGAATGATCATGGTCACACAAACATTTTTTTTATAAACGTTAATATTCTAACATTGTGTTTGTTTTGGAATATGTTTTTAACATATTGTCTCCAACATATAGAGTGTGTTTAATAACAACTACAAAAATCAATGATAAAACTCAACCAAAAATCCATTACAAAGCACATGTTTGTACAATTATGACTTTTGTAGTGACCTAAAAGTAGAATTAGACCCTCATATTAAATGGAAACAAAAAAATGGAAATAAAAACATACTATAATACCACTATTCTTCTTCATCAAAATTGTGTTGTTTAATCTCCTGAATTTTTCCATATATCAAAATTATTCCCTCTTCTCTCCATCATAATTCTTCATCTTTTAATATGATAATCCTATCCTCAACAATGTTTTTCTAGAAATCTTTGTTAGATTTTCACCATAAAACCCAATTTGATTTAGTTTTCATAAGTCCTAATCCTACACAGTCATACTACACCTCTATCCATTTTGTCAATTGTTGAAACTACGTTTTTATAATCCATCCAATAGGGACATCATGTAATCTTCTATCCACTCTATGCAATAGGGATGGTACATCTTCTCTCCAATTCGTCCAACTAGGACAACACAATTCTTCCCTTAACACCCTCACTTTATGCCATGTCATGCATCAATATCATGTTGCATGACATAATGGAGATGTGATGCCAACATGTATCAATGTAATTCATATAGTCCTCAATGTGACAAAATTACCTTGTGAACCTTCAAAGTAAGAAACATATTCAAAGATGCAATAATCAAATATTTTAAGCTAGAAATCTGAATTTGTTTTAATTCACCCATCACTAAACTCTAAACCCCCTTACACCAAACACCCCATATTTTCCCCATTCCTTTATTGAATTGAGCAATTTTTGCAATGCTAGAAGCACTAGGTGGATGGCTACAAATGTTTTTGTAACGTCAAAAACAAAGAAACAATGTGTGAAAATTTGAGCTCCTTCAAATTCTTAAGTGTTCGTTCACTTGCCTATTTATCCTATTGATTCAAAATGTGCAAAATGACAAAGGTTCACACCACTTTGTCAAAGCCTTTTCAATAATACCGAAAACAAAGTGTGGCACCATGATTTGGGAAGGTTATAATGTGGTATCCAAACAAATACTAAACATTAAGCACTCTAAGATTTTTTAAAAAATTTTTAAGACATTTCCTTGTGAAGAAGATTTGTTCATCAATTGACAAACCCTTTTGTTATTCACCTTTAACCTTTTACCATCCAAATGAAAAAGCTTTCATGTTTTATGATGGGGAAGGCCTATTCTTGAAAGCCTCTCCTATTTTTCAAATGCTTGCACCCTCAAGTTATCATCTTCAAAGTTAGGACCCTCAAATTAAAGGAGGCCTTCAAGGCCTTGCCCCATACTTAATATGAACATTTCCTACTTTAATTATCACCAGATTGAAATTGTCATAAAACATAAAATCAACATCATGAGATATTTGTTTATTAATTTGGACGGTACACTTTATTAGCTCAACATGTTTTTAGTTCTCATCAATTCATTTAAAGGGGAATTAAAGGACATAAAAAAAGGGAAAATATTTATGCATTGCCACACCTAATGTCAAGAAATTTTTAAGTAGTTTTTAACATCACTAATTTATTTATAACAATTTTCAATTAACTACATAAACAACCACACCTAATGGTAGGTTACCTTTAGATTTTCATAAAATTTATTTACCATCAATACAAGTTATCTGTTATGTAGACCGAGACGGTTGAATCTTGGTGTATCATCTTTTCACCACCCATTGAAAGCAATGGTTGATTCAAAACTCATGTGTTCAAAGTACTAGTTGCTTTAAAACTTTGTGTTTGCATTTGTTGTTTTTGTGTTGAACATTTTCTCAACAATCAAAGAAAATGACCTCTAAGTTGAAGTGTAGGAAGAAAATTGTCAATGAATTTCATACATTCAACTTTTCAACTTTTCTTACAACCCATTCCTTTAAAATGTGTGATCAATTCTTCTTGTGATCTTTTCTTCATGCAATTTGTGGTATGCCCTTGCAATAAATGTAATATTTTTCACAAAACATTATAAGAAGCAATGATGCAAACTTGGTGAACAAAAATTCACAAGATCTTGTTTTTTTGTTTTCTTGTAAGTGAATACAAAAAGTCAAATCTCCTATGGTTGACTTTGTTAATTTATGGTCACATTTTTCATATTACTTGCAAATATTCTTGATTGGAGAAGACACCAATGTGTCTTATTTGTTGCATCATGTTGTCAACCAAAGCCTTTAAAACATCATCACATCAAGAAAATTGATTGTTTCCATCACCTTAATACTACAAGGCTTTTTATGTCACTATATCCACATTCATTGTGAAACTCATAACTTCTAGTACTCCTTGGCGCATTGTTGTTATAGTGAAGAAATTCAATGATGTCAAAGAATGTGATAATGCAATTTCATGAACATGACTATTATTGCAATGAAGAAATTCAAAGACATCAAGGAGAGTAACAATGCACGTTGATGAACAAGAACTCATCATTAATTTAAATTTCCCCAAATTTGGAGTTGTCAACTTAACACCATAGTTTTTGTGTTTTTTGAAAATGAATTATTTATTATTAACATTTGTTGTTATATTAACATTTTAGTTGACATTCACATGATAGATTAGATTCCATGTCACCTTTAATGTTATGGAACGATAATTGTGAAAACTAATTAAATTAGGATTATTTTATCACCTCATTATTAGTAGGTGTGCACATACATTTAATTTGTCAATTAATTGTGAGTGACTTGATCAAATGAGTTTTTCATGTTATAAGGCACAAGAATAATTTTATAAGAACACCTTGTAGAGATTTTTTCCCCTACTTGGCCCTACAAGTAGGTGGATTAATAATCATCCATAAGAAGAAATGAACCAAATTTGGGTAGAAGTTAGAGATGACATTTTAAACTTTTTGGAAACTTACCTATATATGGTGATCTTCAAGAAATCATTGTCTAAAAAATACCTTCTAACTTGTTTTCCTCAAAATGTGGTGATTTTTGTTGTTTTTTTCAAAAGAATCCTTGTGTATAATTCACAATGGATTTTTTTGTCACCATAGTGCAAAAATTTGCCAAAACAAAATATTGAAGCACGTCAACTTCATGATATCATATGATGTTAAATAAGGAAAACATCTAATCATGTTTAGATGTTCTATCACTCACAGTATTTTTGGAAAGTGAAAACAAATCTTTCTTTGAATTTTCTAGCTTAATTGGATAAATATTTGGAAGATGCAAAGAGCTAATTTTAAAGAAAATTTGTGGTTATTGTGGCAATAATCACTTGCAATTAATATTAGTAGGCCAAAACAAACCAAAGCATTCAAATGGATTGCCCATGTGATTTTATAACTTTGGAGTTCACACAGATTTTAACCATGTTTGACAGCTACCAAGGCTTGGGATCTTACTTTCTTTTTCTTTTATCACTTCAATTCCCCAAAAATTTAACTAGTTGAAAAAGAATTTGAACTTGGAACAATATTTTTTTAGCAAACAATTACCAAATAAAGTTAAAATATTTAATCTTTTATGGTCCTTATTTACAAAGGTCACACTTTGAGCCATTTCGATTGAGAAAAATGGTTTGTTCTTTGATAACAATATGTGGTATGAAGGAGAATCACTTAGAGAAATCATGTGGGAGAGGATGATTGAATCTAGGATGTTGGAATGACAACATATTTTGAATCAAATCCAAAAGAACCTAGACTATGAAAATATAATTTTAATTTTGGTTTGATAAGGTTTGGGGTCATATGGAATTAATTATCAACCACCTAATGATAATATTATTTTCTAATTGTTTCGCTCTAGTTATTGGGGTTTGTCTTCTTTTTGTCCCTTTGCTTTTAATTATATATATATATAAAATTTGCAATGGATTTTATTTTATTTTTGGAAAAAAATTAAACTATTGAATGTAAATGACCAAAAACATTTATTGAGCACCTTGTTTGGCAAACTAGGCTAGGTATTATAATATTCACAATTATTAAAACTTGAAGGTGTGGCATTATGAAAATAAAAAGGCCTAAGATAAAAACAATAGTTCAATCCAGCCTTAATTCTAGTGAATGTTATTCATCTTTGGGCTTTATCCATTGTAGAATGTAAGGCAAACATTATGATACACCTAAACATACATCGATCACAAGGTGTAGGAATATGTAATTTATTTATTTCTCAAATAAAACACAAATAAAAAATACCTTCCAAATCCAACATGAATTTTTTTTCAATTGTTTTACATCTAAACAATTGCACATACCATAATACCTTGGTGACTTTGGCATTTAGAAATGTCAAGATTTTCAAAAAAAATTTCAAAGAAAAAAAATTGTTAAAAAAATGAATAACCTTTAAAAAAAAATTCAACATTTTTATTTCAAAATTAATTAATGATTCAATAAAGATGTGTCAAATTCATCAAGATATGACATTAAAAATCACAATTAAGAATATAAATTTTGGGTAATTAATGAATGAATCACCATGTGCTCAAAAGGCCCAAAATTTGTTTTTAGAAGGAAGGGGAAAGGGGGAGGAAACTAAAATTGGTTGATTGTTGAGTTTTGAATTGATTATTAACTAGTTTATCAATCAAATTATTATTAACCAATTATTGATTTTTTTAATAACTAGTTAACAACTTAATTGATTAAAAGTAAAATTTTTTAAATCTAATAATTTACATGGATGACTTGATTATCATCCAAATAGGTTATCATCCTAAAACATTTACCATTTTTATGATAAAAAACCAAAAACTAGGACTAAAATTAAATTTAAAACTTTGTTAAAAACTTTAAAATGGTTAATAATTAGTAAGGTAACTAATGGTTATCAACCATTTATTGGATAACTTACCTTAATAAGCATAAAGGATGGTTATTACCCCAGAAATATTGAATATTGAATTGGCATTCAATATTCTAAAAATTGATATTAATAACTTAACCAATATTGATTTTCATTTTGAGAAAAACTTATTTAATGATTATGAAAAAACTCAATAATTGACCAACATTAGAGGAGATCAATATGTGTCTCCAAAAGTCATGCCCTTGCCATTAGCCTGGGCTAAAATAGTCGATGAATGAAATTAGAAAATAAAAATTATGTTTTGTCAATGAAAAATTGCAAAATAGACCCAATAGACCCTTTTCTTTTGGGGGGGGGGTGGGAAGGTGCGATAGTGTTGGATTTTTTGGACTTTTATTGTTTCCATTTGTGTTCCCACCAAGTTCCCAATGTGTTATCATAAAGTTCTTAATGGTTTCCCAAACTTGTTCCCCAAGAAGTTCAAAATAGCACCTCAATTTGTCCCACATGCTTTCCCCAACATCATTCTCTTGGAACCTATGAAGGAGAGAGAACATTCGATCATGTACATTTGGAGTGATAACTTTTATATTGAGGAATCTCCAAAGTTTCAAAACTCTTTTGAGTTGGGGTTACTACAAAAGTTCATTGGAAAAAAATCTAAACTTGGAATGCACCTTGACAAATCATATATATAAATTCACTTGGTCTGTCTGTGACAGTGACTCCGGATGGACAGTGGCCTCGGACAGTTGTTTGAAAAGAAAAGTTTTAAAAAAAACCCAAAAACATCAACCAAACACACCTGTGCATTATGCACAGGGTTCACACTAGTTAATAAAGATCAGAGTAAAAGTAGCTCAGCTCTACCTGTACTTGATATTTTGAGCCTCCAAGAATATCTCTCATGTTCCACTCATGAAAACTAAAACTATAAAACGTGAGAGACTACTAATAACAAACAATCTAGAGCAATCATTTTATTTGGTCCATCAAGAGAAATTGTTATATTATGGGGCGCCTTTTGCAAACATAAGCTTCATGTGCACAAATGTAACGAACTACCACGTTTTCTCATGTGTATTTTTAAATTTTTGTCAATCCTCCAATGCAACCCTCCCACAAGAAGATCTTGCAACCCATGTAAGATCCCAATGAACATTTCAACGACCTAGCACTAGCATTTTACAACTTGGAAAGTCCCACCATCTCACCAGATTGTCCAAATCTTTGCCTGTTCTTCATGTGGGAGCTGAGAAGGGTCTTTCTTTAGACCCTTCAAAGATTTAAGGTGCTTGTCTTGAGGCTGGCAAGCCAAGGGCATGTGCCAAAAATTCTAGTAGGGTCTAAAGATAGATCCTTTTTCTATACAAAAATCCCCTCTTAAGAACCCTTACTCATGGACGGATGTGTGACTCTCTCTTAGTCCTCACCATTGCTCCAAGAGAAAAAATACATTTTGGACCTATCCTCCTTTTTACAAACAAGGTTCCACAAAATCACTCTCTCGCATCAAAGATTTACAAATCCACAAATCCACCTATCACTTTAAAGTGCTTCAGAAGCACAGAATTAATACTAAATTCCAGATTTTGTGTTAATTTCTCCAACAAGGCCTTAAATTTGAATCTGGGTTCCCAAAACTTCCCCTCCTCCTCCTCCTCCAGGGAAAATCAATCAAATTAAAATAAAAGTTTTAAAAATGGTGCGCAACGGGTCCCATCGGGTGGCCCGGTGAACAGAAGGGGGACTCGGTGGGCCGCCTGGTGGTGCACATTTGGAAAGCCCTAATGGCGATACTGATTCTGGACCGTCGATCCTGTAGTTTGATGGATCCGATTGCGTGAGCTTCCCAGCGTGCGTGGTGCAGCAGCTGTGGAGCTACCTTGTTGCAGCAGCGAAGAAGAAGAAGAAAAAGCGCGGCTTCGTATTTGCGTCTGCCATTTTTCGGCTGCCGAGCACGCTCACATCACTCTCCCCGTTGTGTGCGTTCGTTGTTTCATCCCCTGAGAGAGAGAGCGCGCGTGTTTGTTTTCAGCGACAGGTGGCCGTTGCGGGAACTGAAACTGCAGGTGATCTCCGAGGCACTATGTCGGATGATGACCATCATTTCGAGTCGAAGGCTGATGCCGGGGCTTCCAAGACCTTCCCTCAGCAAGCCGGTACTATCCGGAAGAATGCCTACTTAGTCATCAAGACAAGGCCATGCAAGGTGTGCTTCCCACCCCCAAATCTCGTCCACTCTGCTTGTATGACATCATGAAGTGAAGCCTGTTCCGAGGGTTTCGTTCTGTACGTTCGTGGAGGTCACTGCGGCTAGTTTCACATGTTTGTGTCATGTGAGATGTGCGGGTTATTTGTTGCTCCATTAGGAAGTTGTACGCCGTTCTTGCCTGGCTTCTCTTTTTTCTTTAGACGATTTAGGCCGCCAACAGTTGTAAACACTCCACAATTTGAGTTTTCTTTGAACCCGGTCGTGGAATATTTCTTATTAAGGTTCAGTTCCAGTTTTCAATGTACGTCGCAAGATGAGGTTTCTCTACTTCCTTATTAGTGTCTCTGATTGCAGTTGTTCTACTACCTTATTTTGTGTGCAAATTTTCCTGGCTGCTAGGACATTTCTGCTCTGGTCTAATTCCTCTCATGTGAACAAAAACTTTTGGCATGTTGTTGGCTGTCTGTGGCAGGTGGTTGAGGTGTCTACCTCTAAGACTGGGAAGCATGGTCACGCCAAGTGTCACTTCGTGGCAATCGACATCTTTACCGGCAAGAAACTTGAGGATATTGTCCCCTCTTCCCACAATTGTGATGTGAGTACTTGAAACCACAAATGCATGTGCACTTGTGTATATTATTTCTGCTGTTTGTAATTGTGCTTTACTGCATGCTTCAGCATGGCTATTGCAGATACACTCCTGAACTTTCACACACTTGAGTGTGCATTTTGAATTCTGCAGGTGCCAGAGGTGGTGCGCACTGACTACCAGCTCATTGACATTTCTGAGGATGGATTTGTAAGTTGTCTCTCATTTTTGTAGACAGTGACCTCTCTGAGAATGACTTTGTATGAAATTTATGCTTCATAGCAACAGTTCTGTATGCCCTGTTTGTGTATGTCTATATCCCTGTCTCATATTGTCTGCAGTGGCATGCATATGTGGACTAGAGTTGATGTTACAGTTCTCCATTCAGATAATGCAGGAGTATCTAATTCTGCAATATGCTTGCTTTATGAGTTCAGGTGAGCCTGCTGACTGAGAATGGAGACACCAAGGATGATTTGCGCTTGCCTTCAGATGACCAGCTTCTTTCTCAGGTTGCACTTTAACTAGAGCAAATTACTCTGTTTTTATGTATTCAACCGATGGTATATTTGCCATTTTTGGGGTATTTCCCTCAAACATCTTGAGTGTAGACACTTAATCCTCCTGGTTCATTTTCAGCTGAGGAGATTACGGTGGCGAAGAGGTGTTTCAATTGAGTTGTGCTTAGAGGTGTACTTTTATATGCATGGGCTGAATTGTGAAACTTTTCCATATGCAGATAAAGGAAGGATTCAAGGAGGGTAAAGACTTGGTGGTGACTGTTATGGCTGCTATGGGAGAGGAGCAGATCTGTGCTCTGAAGGATGTTGGCCCCAAGTAACTAGATTATTGGGAGTCCAGCCATGTCATTGGGAAGTTGTAGAACATGGCCAGTGTTAGACACCTGGCTGTGTGCCCTTGTTGAATTTCTAATGTACCACAAAGCTGGTTTGATGGTGAAGCTCATCTGAAATATGGCCATCTGTGATCAGCTGTTGTGGAAAGAATGGCAGTGTGTGGCTCCTTTGAGTGTCTTTTAAGGACTCTGGATTTAGTAGCGGTTTTCGGTGATGAGGGAAACTTTTTAGCAAGAGTAGATGATTTCTTGCTTGCGGGATACAGGAGTAGACTTATCAGAGGGTTATCATCAGTCTAACTGGACAGTTGAGGAATAAACAACTTTGTTCAGGTCCTGCTTTAGCTCTTTGAAGTCATTAATAGTAGGTGTGGAGACTGTATTGGAAGAGCCAATGCCAGATGGATTTGTCCAGTCTTGTTATTCCCTAGTGTGATTATAACCTGTAATGTCTTCAGCCTCAAGAGAGGTGTTTTTGTCACCAGTTCTTGTGATCTACCTTAGTTCTTTCAGCAGATTCTACAATGCTACATGAGGCTGCAATGTGCCAGACAGACTTCAGAACTTAATATATGCTTACATTTTGATTAATGTTGGCTTCATTGATCTCAATGATGTATCAATGTCAAGGCGGTTGACCTGGTGTTCAAGTTTTGGGTAATGCAAGATTTTGTCCTCACTCCATATGGGGTGCCTCTGTTCTAGGGGTGGTGGTGGAGGTGGTGTCAATCAGCAAGTCAATCCTTTCAATGGTTAGAATGAGTCCTAGAGTCTCTCTGCCTATATAGCTGACTAGTTCTGTGAGCATGAAATGCACAAATGGTTGAAATTTTTGTTTGTCATTTGTCTGTGCAGGTATTTTGTGCTGTTTAAATTTGTGAGTTGGGTTTCAAGACTTCTCATTATCTCTTTGTGACCATTATGCTTTTGATGTGCATGTGGGAATCCTATTCAGCAACCAGACCATTTGTACAATGCTTTAAGATCTTGCACACAATGCTGTTGCTGATGCCATTTTGTGGTTGAGAAATTAATGGATGAAAGAGGCAAAAGATGTGAAACTTTCATAGATGCAGCTTCCATTCTGGTTTTCCATTCCTTTTTCTTGTCTCTATAAGTCACCTGCACTACACTATAACACATTTTCTCTCTCTCTCTCTCTCTCACAAGGAGCACTGGATCTAGAATACAACCCACAAGTGCACACTTGAGATGCAAAGTTATGTATCAATAAATGAAAGAGCGTGAGAAGGAACAGGAATTGGCCAAAGATGCAAGTGTGATTGTGTGTGGGGACTCTATGCAATGCAGCAAATCTATCTAGTGTCAGCACTCTCTGGCCTGCCCATCCTTCCCCCCAACCCAAACGTTACATTTGCGCATAGTTGGTTGTTAGTGCAGTCAGGACAAAAGCTCCTCAATTTATTTCCCTTAGTCTGCCCTTAGACCTGTTTTTTTGTTGCCTTTGTTGTATTTTGCACCCATAACCTCCCATGTTATGAGTACAAGGGGCATGTGACATATCAGGTAGTATGTAATGAGGGTCTTGTAGCATGTTACACATACCCTGGCACCCATAGCATGCCCAAAACTATATGACATGGACCCAAAACATGTAGAAATGCCAATGTGGAAAAAAATGGGGCAAAGGTCAGACTGGCGGAAAAAATTGCAGCAGTACTCTTGTACTCACTGCATTAACACACCCAATAACCACACTTAAACGAGAGGCGTTGTTGTAAGGATTCAGTCGCGAGGGGTGTGATGGTGGAGGGGGTAAAAGGTTGGCAGATCAGATGGTACTCACTCACTGTGGAAGGTCCAGCGGTTACAGAAGATTTCTGGACAGCCACAAGCATGGCTCTGGTGGTGCCACAAATTACTACACCGGGCAAAATTTCACCAAAAGGGAGGAAAGAAGTGGAAGGGACTCGAACGTGGAGGGAGGGAGGAAGGAGGAAGAGAAGCAGGCAAGGGGAAGGAGCTCCGGATGTGGGTGTATCGAGGCGGAGGTGGGATCGGGCTTCATCCCGCGTCATACAGTGAGATTAGAACTGCGAGGTGATGGGTTTCAGGGTATGGGTTCCTATGATTCGTTAAGGTGAAAAAAACCCCAATCGCAGCAACATGCAAATCATCCCATTGCCCATTTCTTTATGGAAGATGTGTGATATATGATGGCCCAATTCTGGGAGGTGATGGGTTCCAGGGGGATGGGTTCCATGATTCTTAGAAGAACAAAAAAACCCATCGCAGCAACAGGCAAATTATCCCATTTGCCCATTTCCTAGTGGAAGATGTGTGCTTCGTGATCACCCAATTCTGGGAGATTCCTACCAGCATTCACCACTGCAAGTCATCAGATTACTGAAGGACTTCCTGATGCATTGTATAGAGTTTTGTATTGAATTGCCACTCGAACAACCCTTGGAAATGATTTGACATTTGCTGCACATTTGTTGAGTCTCTGCAACAAAGTGTAGTAGGAGGTGAGAAAAAAAACATGACGTCCTTGGCCAGAGGGTTAGAATATTGGTGCTATCAATGCAACCGGGTAGTGACAACAGCAAACAGAGAGGAGATCATTTGTCCCTTCTGCAATGGAGGATTTCTGGAGGAGGTTGAAAATACAGTACCAGGTCTGGACATGTTGCTGCCAGCCACTCTTCCTGGCATGTTCAATAACACTATTCTGGAAAGCAATCCCTTGGGAAATACAGGTGCGATGACAGCAGGGGATGGAGCCTCTACGGCTATTGTACCAGCAGGGTTTCGACAGTATCAACCAGGTCAAAGGAGGAATCAAACATATCCGGCAGGCGGTGCCCCAGCATTTCTACAAGTGCTGGAGGCCATGTCTACTGTACTGCAACAAATCCAGCAACCACCAGAGGCAGAGGAGCATGAGGGATCAGAAGGCACAGAGGTTGGAGATGGGATTAGGACTGCTCTTACAGGCACTGCAGATGCAGGTGCAACTACTGATCCCAGTAACTCAGTTTCTCTGTGGCAAGGCCAGATGCAGAATTTTCTTGGGAGTGGAGGGAATGTAGAGGTCTTCTTTGACAATGGAACAGGAACACCTCGACGATTGCCAGGAAACTTTGGTGACTATTTTCTAGGACCAGGACTTGATCAACTCATTCAGCAGTTGGCAGAAAATGACCCAAACAGGTATGGAGCACCACCAGCATCAAAAACCTCCATAGATGCCATGCCCACAATCCACATCTCTCAAGAGCATTTGGGGACTGATGCAGCACATTGTGCTGTCTGCAAAGATGAATTTGAGATGGGGTTTCCAGTGCGACAAATGCCTTGCAAGCACATGTACCATGCAGAATGCATAATGCCATGGTTAGCACAACACAATTCATGCCCCGTTTGCCGATATGAAATGGATACTGATGATGCTGATTATGATCAAACTCGTGCTACTGCTCAATTGAATTCCCATCCAGCTGCAACAAGCAATCCTTATCTTGGACCCAACCAACCTGGAGGCGGGAGTGATGCTGGTGCAGGCACTGCTGGTGGATTTACATTTTGGGACTCCCCTGCAGCAGGGTTTGGAGTCAGCAACTTTCTTCAAGAAGCTGGAAGTGAGAATGTGCCAAATATAAGAATAGGAGGATCTAATGTTGCTCCACAACTCAACAATGCAACAGGGGCAGTAGATCCTACTGGGGTGATAATGAGTAGGCCACGATTGTCTTTCCATCTACCCTGGCCTTTCCGATCATCTTCTCCGCAACAAACCTCTCCGCCAAATGGGAATGCAGAAGCCTCAGCATCTGGTACTGCATCTAGTCCTACAGGAACTCCTGATCAAGATAGTCATTCAGGCACTACTCCCAATCCACCTCCAGAAGCACCACCAGGGAATTATAGTGACCATACAACAACACAACTTGATGATTTGGACTAAGTGCAATCTGAAATTGTGAAAATGTCATATGTATCTCTCTTATTCTGTGATTACTTTCTGAGAAGTATACTATCTTCTCTTGTAATCTCTAATAATAGACATGAGTTCTACACTAACTCAGTGATTCAAAGCTCTACATGTATATATGGTCAAGGGGTTACTGAGATTTTTGGTTATTGCAGTATTAGTTTAGTTCAGATTCAGTCCCCCCACCAGTGTTGCTAAGAAATTCAGTTACCTCCCCCTTTTGTATTCCGAAACAACCAATTTTGTGATGGAAGTTGTGAAAACATGGAACCTTCTTTTGTCACCTTCAAGTGCTCTTCCTACAAGGTTCTGCAGGGTAGGATGCTGTTCTGAGCTCCTCCTGAACAATTTGGAATTCAGCAACTCAAAAGAAAAATATTCAAAATTTGAACATGAAAGTGAAGTTTGATTGACTCAAAATCATGACATTCTGGAGGGGACTTGTGAACAAAGCAAATCATATGACCCTAAACTGTACTCTGAAGGGAAAATTCCATGCCCATTTTTTCAACACCAAAAACAACAGTAGTATACTGTGCAGATTTCAATTCTTCACTGCCAAGAAAGCATGTCTCCAAACTGTATGAAAACCCTTGCCCTGAACTGAAAAAAATCCTTCAATGCAGTATGCAAAGCTGCACAGAGTTGATGATTTTCCAAGGCCATCACGTACATATGTAGAAGAATGGAACTGATGAGAATCAACTGCAAGTCTAGCAAGGAATCTGATCATTATGGAATTGAGCATGAGACTTGATTCAAAGGATGACTATCAACAACAGAGCTGGAATTGCAGCTTCAAACAAAACTCTCCAAATCAGATCTGTGGTAATATGCTGAGTGTATAGATCTGAGAAGATCTCAGGCAGCATTCAAACAGCTTTATTTCACTCACCATGGAACTGTGGAGCTCAAATTGCTGCTCTCATGGGGCAGATTCACAGTCTAAGGCAATGGGAGCACAGCCATATGTGAGGAAAAGCTCCAAATGTCTAACTTCAGTCATGAATGCGCTATATGAAAATGCATAGAGGTGCAAATGGGATACTATTAAGAGTCATCCCTCCCAGTGTGACCTGATTATGACATACTGCTTTCGATTGCTTAAAAAGTAGGGAGAGTCCTTGTCGAGATAATGTGTCAAATTACAATTGGTACAGAAGCTGATGAAATACAATTCAATGATTTTAACAATGGCAAAAAAAAATGTTCGTTGGGTCCACTCTTTTGTATAATAATATGAAAACACTAGTTACATTTGTTGGGGCTGCTGATAATGTGATTGCACTCATAATTACCATCATTGAAAACATTGCCAAAAAACAAAACAAAACATGCTTCTGCACAATCTGTCTATCAATGTACTTTAGGAGCTCCACATACAATTTGCTGAAACCAGGCACACAATATTCTCTTATTTGCATTCAACAAGAGCAGCAGGATCTGAGGATGAGCTGAAGAAAGAGCTAACTTCAACAGCAATCAAAGTGTGTGAGGTAGCTGAAATTGCTGTGCACCAAAAACTTCCTTGCTCACAGGGTTCTGCAAGAAGATTACAATCCCTGTAGTCGATGGTGAAAAGCTTTGCCATAGCTGCAAGAGCACTTGTCCTGTGACTACTGCATCCGCACCCGCCGGCGGCGGCAGTGTGCATGCTGTCTCTAAACTTCTTACCACATACTCGTTGGTCAGCAGCTTCCTTCTGTTCTCGCCTGCTTTGCACTCCGTTACTAGTCCATTCTCGTATAAGGCCACCAGCACGTCCACACGATCCTGGTCGTTCCCGGCTCTCTTTTTGGCTGAAACTGTGACTGACACCCGCAATGTCGATGGCGATGTCCGCTCAAAAGTTGCCTGCTCAGAACCCGATGAGATGAATCAATACTGAGAACAAATCTTAGAGCATTTGATTGCAATCGTCTCCACAATATACAAAGAGCACAACGCACAAGCATTTGATTCATTCTTCAGAAATTCCGGAATTGCGAACTTTCAAGAACTCTCCAGGGGGCTCGGGAAAGAGAATCTTACATGAATAACAGGAGCGGGGAGATGACGCGGTGCGGATTGTATGAGCGAAGCAACTGACCTTGAATCAGAACCCACGCAATGAGCCCTTCCCTGCACCACAAGCTCGGGTGTGTAGATGCTGTTTTGCTGAAGGACTTGTCCATAGGATCTCTGCCTCTGCGTCCACGCGCTCTTTGCAAACGGATCTTGCCATCCGAGATGATTCCAGTAATCCACATGGTATGCCAGAGTTATGACAGGCACATCGCCTGCTATGTCTTTGGCAACGCCCTGTCCTAGCCTTGCAAACTTCACATCAGCCGGCGGGCACGAACTGCATCCTTGCGACGTGAAGAGTTCCAACAGTACCGGACTCTGCTGCGCTCCTGTTGCTGGTTTTCTTGCCATACTGCTCCCAGGCTGCGCCTCTTCAGCATCTCGTCGGCCTGTAGTACTCTTCTTCTTCATGAAATTCATTTTTACGTTGTTTTCACGTACGTCGTCGTTGCTGTCCACTTTCGCTCTTCCAAAGCAACAACAACAGAAATCGCTCGTGCCCTCTCTGTCAAGCACCGGGTTCTCTTGTCTCCCGGTCTTTCTTATTTGTTGTTCTTCTTTCGAGCCGCTCTTTATTGCTTCTTACTCCTTGTTCTTCTTCGAGCTTGACGTCGTCTTTCCAGAGTTCAACTCAGCAAATCGGAACGAACAATGCTGCCACAAATGAACAGAAATCTCAATTCTGAGGAACTAGACAGAGGAAGAAAAAAGGGGAAACAGTGCGGGCGATCTGAAAATCCGAATTCTTTTCTTTTTTTTTGTTTTGGAAAGCACAAAAGAAGGTGGAGGTTTTCGTTCTGTGTAGGATCGATCAAGATGCACGAGCACTACTTGTACCTTTGCAAAAGTAGGGAAATTACTTAAAGAATTTCTTCAAAAGCAGGTTATAGTAGGTAGTTGCAGGCGAAGCTCGCTGGGGAGCTGAGAAAAAGGAGCAAGCAAGAATGAAGACGCCGTGTGATGTAGGAAAGTCTCCAAGAGCGACCGATTCTTTTGGTGCAGAAACACCTGCGTCGCAACGCAACGCGCTCATCACGACTTCGATCCGCATCCCTCGCTCCCTTGGACTCCCAAATGCTCCGGTATTTTGCCAAATTCGCTTTTCTAATTTGCATTGTTATTTCCCTAATTTGCTATTTTGCCTAGTCCACTTTTCCTGTTCGCCAACTCCATTTTGCAATATTGTAGCCTCACATTGCTATTTTCTTATTTTGCTATTTTGGGAAGTTTACTTTTCTTGTTTGCCAACTCTATTTTGCCAAATTGTAAAACTCCACATTTTTATTTTCCTATTTTGCTACTTTGTCAAGTTCACTTTTCTTGTTTGTCAACTCCATTTTGCCAAATTGTAAACTCCACATTACTATTTCCCTATTTTGTTATTTTGTTAAGTTTTCTATTTTGCCAAGTTCACTTTTCCTGTTTGCCAACTCCATTTTGCCCAATTATAAAGTCCACATTGTTATTTCCCTATTTTGCTATTTTGTCGAGTTTGCTATTTTGCCAAATTCACTTTTCCCATTTTCGAATTTTTGCAACTTGGACAAATTTATTTCAAGAAATGAAATATATAAATGAAATGTTTGTGATTTTTAGGGATTTTTTTGCATCATTTTTTGAAATACAAATAATTAAATTAGCCACATCTAGACTTACCCATAGTACCTACGTATTCAAACTTTCCAAGTTTAGCACTCGGTTGTGAAAGAGTTATTTTATTCTCAAAATCCACTTTGACTTTAAGAAAATAATTTATGAAATCTTGGCAATATATATATATATATATATATATATATATATATAAGCAGCTTCTTTGGTAAGTTCTTCTAACTCTGAACCTCTAACATAATGAGACCTTTTACAACATTTTTTATTTTCTTTTTTTTGAAAAAATGAGGAGATAGTAGCATAGATAGGTTGGTGAGCAAACATTTAAGAACTCAACGGAGGTCAAATCCTCACACATTGTTCCTCTGCTTCTGAAGTTGAAAGATTGTTTAGGGCCTTTTACTAAGGCTTCCAATGCTATAAACATTGCTCAATTTAGTAAAGGAATGAGGAAGATATGAGGTGTTTGATGTAAAAAGTCCTATAACCTAAAAAGAGGGGCTTACCAGGTTCCCCAAAAACACATTGATTATACATCAGCAACACAACATCAGCTCCTGTATACACAAAGCTTACAGCCTTAAAAATTTATCTAGCAATTTTCAAATGTTACATAATCATGAAAGATGGATGTTTCATGGTTATGAGATCTACTAGATATGGATCTACATGGGTCAAATGGCTTCGATTTCACTCTCCTAAGCATCAACTAACCTTATTGGCACATCAGGAGTTTCCCTCAACACCCACTCACCCATAACAATAGCAGTTGTATCAGAATACCCCAATGTTACTTATACAACTCCCACATTAGAAAGTTCCACTAAATCTTTTACAAATGACAAACTATAATTCAAGAAAACCATGAAGCTAAATCCTCAAATACAGAAGTCCCCACTTGTTTTGCAGAACAAATTCAAGAAGTTTGACAAATGCAACCATAGTGCCCATACTGGCATAACCCACAGATCCTAGTTGAACAATTCAAGCACACATTTGGAGGACCCAAATTGTTGGGTACTCTCTTCCTCCATCCAAAACACTTGAAAACCCCCAGCACAATGCTCACTCACACATACTCCTTTGCCAATCCGGTTGCTCACGAAATCCCTATGAATTTCATCATTCCCCTTATCATTGACCTATATATGTAAAGCTACTTGGCTTCTTCCTAAGAGGTCTACAACACAGTGGAAAGAAAATAAACAACCTACCAAAAAGACAAATCACATCCTTATTTCGAGCATTCATCCCTTCATCACAAGTGAAAATGTCTTAACAATTTTGAATGCAAATTATACAACACCGCTTCAAATCTCGTTGTCCCCTTTGTAGTTGCATTCCTCCCTTGCTTCACAACTCGCACCATTCTCCTCCATTCAAAAATTAAACAACAAACATAATACTGATCCCTAAACTTTCACACACTCTTAAAAACAAACTTATCATCACATTGAAGCTTCCTCAGAAAAACTTTTCTGTGAATGACAATACGACGAAAAAGAAGATGGTTTTCATGACAAATGACAAAAATCAATATGTCCATACAATAACCTTAAGAACTTTTCATCCATCCTTTTCTATTATAGTTCAGCGTTTGATGATAAGTGATGGGAGTTGAAATAGACTAAGATTTTGAGCTTAAAATCTTCAATCATTGCATCTTTGTTTATGGAATAGAACAAAATTTGTAGAGCCCTAGTTGGTGCACCCATCAAGTTTTGAGTCACTCAAAAATGGACTAAAACTGAGGAATACATGAGGTTGGAACTAAGGAGGTGTCTAGACTTATTGTTTGAAATTTTTTAAAACAAACTATCACTCATCCTCTTCTTGTATTTTTTGTGTCATTCCTTTAATTCTGATGCTAAAAGAAAATTTGTAACCCTCCAGTTTGCATGTCCAATGACACAAAAATCACTGAATTTCATAAAGGAATAAGAAAAATGTCGAAAATTGTTTGATGATAAGTATGTGGTTGGTGATGAGCGGTTCCATCAAATTATAGGATAGAAAAATGTTGTCAATTATTGGGTACCTGTTCTGCAATGGTGGATTAGCATTAAGCAAGAGAGGTTTCCACCCATTTCTGTACTTTTTCCTTGTTATTCCTTTAAATTTCAACATTTCAAACAAATGAATTTCTAGAACAATTGACATTTTTCAAAATAACTTAATTACTGCTGAACCTGAAAATAATTTCTTTTTTTATTTGGTAATTATTTCTGTGAGTGATGTGGATTTGAAGCCATCCTAATGGGATGGACTATGGTAGTCCATCCATGACTTTGAGTCATGAAATTTCAAGATGAAATAAACTTCATCTAAGAAATAAAGTCTATAATTTTATTTCCTCCATGAAGTGTAGCTTACTCACAATTTTTTTTTTTGGGCCCTAAAAGTGAACCAAATTTCATCAATGAACGTGCATAAAAATATCATTCATGGATTTTCAAAGGGTTTGGATGAAAGTTTGTCCATGAAATCAAGGTTGCTAAAAAGGATATGCCTTGCCTATGGACATTCTAAGTACATCTGTGGGTGTTATGGCCTTCAACAAGCAGCCAAATATCCCTTTACATATCCCTTGGAAAAGAAAATAAGGGGTTGTGCTAGGGAGGTTTAGCAGAGCAATTTCAATTCACATCTGGTGTCTACTACACTTCATGGATGAAACATATCTATAGGTTGTATATCTTGAATGAATTTTATTTAATCCTGAGATTTCATGGATGGTTTTCCATCTATTAGGATGGCTTCAAATCCACTTCACTCACAAAAAATGATTAAAAAAACATGAAATTTGGAATCAAAACTTTTCAATTTGCTCTCAATGTGTTCCAAAAATTATCTGGGAGGTATTTTGAATTTTGAAAAGGCTCCTCTCAAGCTTCAAAGATTCATCAAGTGAAAAAGACAATGAAAAGAGGGAGAGAAGGAATGGAAAATGGGTGGGAGGGAGCCCAAGGCAGCCTGTGGAAAAAACAAAAAAGAACAAGGGCAGTCTGATTTTCTGGGGCAAAAATTCTAGGCAGACTCAAAAAAAAGCATTCAGCAAGGGACAACCAGACTTTTATTTTTATTTTTATCTTTTGGGCAGCTCACAGCTCATTCAGGCAGTCCACAAGCTGAAGTGTACTTAGCAATTTTGCAAAATAACAATATGGAGTTGGCACTTGGAAATGCAGACCAGACCTCTTTGACTTGAGAATTGAGCATTGTCTACCTCAGAATTTGGCAAATTGGAGTTGGGAAAGAGGAGAAGTGAACTTCACAAAATACCCCCAACATTTGGCATTTGCAAACCCTCCTCTTCGTCAGAAGAAGCAAGTAGCAACAAGAAGGTAATGTTATCTTCTTAAAAATTATACAGTGTGCTTTTAGAAAAAATTTTATGTGGCAATCATCCATATGAAGATTTACCCAAAAAAATGGACATCATCCCTAGGAAGATTTAGCCAAGTATTATGGCTATAAACCAGATAGAAACTACAAATCTTTAATAAACCTTCTGTACTTATGGCTACACACTGAAGGCATAAAGAAATCTCACAATTTTTACCACTTTTTCTCATTTCTGGCAATTAAACACCTCCAAAGGCACAAGCTAAGAAGGTGGTAGTATTATCTTGTTATTTCTGTAAATTTTATAGACAAGTATTATATTATTCATATTATAGCCAAAGTAGTGCCATTATCCATTTCAAGGGTGAAAGTATTAGGTGTTACAATTATTGTGATATTATTGGGAATGCTATGAATTGTGAATCCCAAATTCATTGTTCTCACACAAAATGGCCTCCTATAATAAGGAACCGTAATTACCCTTTGTTCTCAAGGGCCAAGTCTCCATTGACCTACTAGAAGAGCAAATCCACCCATGTGGTATGCCACTTCCGCTTTGAAGTGGCGCTCAATTTAATCACATTGAAAATGGTGTGCATGCTATGTGTTTTTTTTTTCAATTTTGTGGTGTTGAAATTTAGGCAATTTTTTTCCAAAATTTTACCAAACTTGGTCTAATTTTTAATTTAAATTCCCAAAAAAATCCAAAAACTTTTATGATCACCCAAAAAAAGAAATGCTGAACCCCCACCCATAAACAATGAAATATTGAACATTGTATAATGAAATTGGTTAAATACCACCACATGGGTCATTCGTTGTGAGTGACAAATCAAGGTCCATAATATTTCTCTACTTATACCCTTCTGAAAATCATGCTGCATATTTAATAGTACAAACTCAATGTCAAACTATTTGAAGCAGGAACTCCATTCAAATTATAATCAACTAGTGGTAACCCGTGCCGGCACGGCACTGATGCAGTGCCTTTTGTCCCATGGAACACCCCAAGAAATTGCCATCGCCAGGAAAGCGAAGCCAGCGACGGAGCTTTTCTGTCTACGTCCATACCCTAGCTCTCTGCACTGCCAACCTGGGTTAGCTTCCGCAACTAAACAGAGAAACGATTGCTAACAGCCAAAACAAAACACACACACACGCACACAATCGACAGCGCCGTTCTGGACATCCAAGAGCTCTCTTCTCTCTCGTTGTGAAACAAATGCGACGCAAATCTCGACCTTAAAGCAAAGACAGAGACGTTCTTGGAATGCGGGAAGGGAATATGAATGTAGCGTCCATCTTTACTTTGGGAATCGGGGAGGTCTCCAATTCAGAGAAGTTCAATAACCATAAAGGATGTGCATGCACATTCTACCCCACAATCCCAAAACAAATGGAAACATGCCAGTGTCACAATTCTCTTGAAAGATTTAGTGAACTCAAAAACTATCAAATTTTCATGATTGTCAGCCCCTTTATTAAATGCTTGCACTTGTAATTCTTGAGCAAATTTACTATCACACAGTATTCAATATAGACAGTTGCAAGAATGACTCAAAATCTGTGTACCTACCTGTTAGCAAAAATACTCTGTGATCAGAGGGGTTTCAAGAAGGCTAGCTGCACATACAATGCAAGAAGGCTGGATAAGAAGCTCAATTGGTGTACCTACTCCAACAACTTTTCTGCAGAATAGGTAACGTCCATCCAACACATGCAGATCAGAGGATTTTTCTCACACGCATTGTAAGACATGCATGAGATGGTCCTTTCAAGCTCCCACTTTGGAAAAGAAAAACCTAAATCCAAAATCAAAATACTAGTAAAAAACTCTCCAAAATTCACAGGGTGCTGCAGAAGAAGTCATGTCTATCCAACAACACGTGCAGATAGATCAGAGGAATTTTTTTTTCACATGCATTGTAAGACATACATGTGATGACCTTTCAAGTTTCCAACATAAATCCAAAATCAAAATATTGCTACTGGAAAAAAGCCCCAAAAATTCAAAAAGATCCAACTTCAAGTCGAGAGAATCCCAAGTTTCTTTCCCTGGAAAATTAATACAACAATTGCATTCTTCTTAACCAAGCGCACCTGCAAAAAAATTGCCTGCTCACCTCCTCTTCATAATAACAAAAAGCCTCGTGATCGCAGAGCGAGCGTGAATATATTAGGACGGAGTGTACGGTGGCCGACACAAACGTGCACCTAGAATATCATCGCCAGTTTCTCTGTGTCCTCCCCCTCCACCTTGGCCCGACTATCTGTTCAACAACAAACACGTAGACGTACAGGGAATTCGAAAACACAGTTTGCGGAAACAAAAGAAGCCAGAGAAACGATTGCTAACAGCCAAAACAACACACACACACACACAACCGACAGCGCCGTTCTGGACATCCAAGAGCTCTCTTCTCTCTCGTTGTGAAACAAACGCGACGCAAATGGCAGCAGCGGCAAACACGAAGAAGAAGAAGAGACAGAGCAGACAATCGTTCCCATGGAATGAACGGTGGAATCGGTCCCCGTTTGGAACGCGGTCCTGCGGAATGAACGGTGGAATGGGTCCCGTTTTGGAACGCGGTCAAGCGGAATGTCGGTGGAATCTCCCCCCTTTTATACCTACCTATTCTTCCAAACCTAAAATTACCTCACTCATAAACTTTTTACAGAAATAAATCTGGAAATAAATACAATTAAAATAGACCTTATATCACATCAAAAACACTTGTAACATATGGAAAAAAAAAATCAACTTGAATAAAATTAAAATACATTAAAATTGGATTTCATATTCAATTGAATAGAAATGGGGATGCAAATTTATGCAAAAAAATATTGAATTTTTTCTTCAACATTTCTATCATTTGTGACTATGGTGTTGGAGGGAAAAAAAAATCTTAAAAATTCATAGATATGGAAATTACACCTTTTGCATTCCATTCAATGTTTGATTCCAAACCAAAATCTATTGTTGTCAAACAAAAGAATATAGGATCCTATAGTTATAATCCATTCAAAACCAATTTTAATGTAATCATCATCATTGGAATTACTAGTTCTATTAAGTAAATGCATTTTGTTGTCATATTTTGTCAAAGATCCAATAGATGGCAAGCACCTACACAATCAACAACGAAGAATAGTTGCATCCAAATGTGACACTCCCATGGCCTAGAATGCCATAAATTGCTGTAAAATTGGAAGGTGTTGAATGATTTTACACCCCCCCTTTTGCTATTCACCTTAAACTCTTATTGTATCATCCATGAATGTTGCCATGCACATTTATGAGGTGATATGTCTTCTCATCGCCTTTTATTCCATGATGATATTTAAGGCCAAGTTGTGAACTTTATCAAATATTTTTAGTGATATTCATGAAGCTTTGAAGGTGAATCAATTTGAAATTTTTGATTTTTGAAGCTGTCAAAATGTTAATTCAAGATTTGAGGAGAAAAGCTTCAAAAGGCAATGGACTTCTCCACTAGATGCATATTCTTCTCACGCATTTCATTTGTGCTTGTGTTTTTGTTTGATGTGCTCATTTTTTGGAAGTTTTATTTTCAATTCTTGTTCTAATTTTTTCATTCATGGAGTGTTGGTGTGCATTGCAAGCTTTGTCATAATCTTGTTTTTGTGCTTGTTGTTGTCCGTCATTTCCATTGTGTTTTTCTACTTGTCTTTTGGTCATTTTTTAACATGGTAGCTTTCAAGCTTTGGTGGGTTTTTGTGAATGGAATCATGGATTGGCTTTAGGGCTCAAATGATTGCCTACACTAGGTCTTTAAAACCTTTTTTTCGAGTTCATTATGCTTCCATTGAAACTTTTAGTGAATTTCAAGTTCATTTTTCCTTTGTCAAAAGTTGTTGCTTTTACAAATGAAAATTAAAGTAGACCTAACCTTGTTGGAAGCTTCAACAAAATTGTTGTAAACAAAGGGGCAAATTGTTTAGTTTCTACATCTAGGTTTATGTTGTCACTAGAATTGGATCTTGCCCTTGCACTTAAGAAACAAAGGAAAAAAATAATGTGACCAATGAAATCAATTGGTCCTTTCAAGATTCTTGAATGATTAAGCTTCCTTGAGTCAAAACAATAATGGGCTCCAATTGGAAGTTGAACTTAATTCATTGTAGAATTTTTATTAACATTGAAAGCTAAAAAAAATTGTTAGTGTTGAAATTTTATGGCTTGCAGAAGCATGCACGTTGTTAGAAAGCAAAATGTCCTCGTATATTCAAGTGTTGTTGTAAGTGAATTTTATGTTAACACAAACATCCAACATCCAAAAAATGAAAAAGAGTTTGTTATGATGCATGGGCATGAGAATATAACAAGTTGTTAAAAGATTTTGTCACATAGTGGAAGCGTAAATGTGTGTAATTTGCTACAATTTTTCATTTGTTGAAGCTCGAGTGTCCCAAGATTGATTATGAAAAAATGAAAAACTTGCTTGAATACTTGAAAGATCTTATAAACCCTCAAAAACACTAAAACATGGGGCATGGCCAAATCTATGCATGAATTAGTTATAAAATGTACATGCATTGTAATTAAGAAGGTGAAATTTGTTGTTGTTTCATCTGATGAAATCACAATTATTGACAACTAATTTTGGATCAACATTCATCAGTGCATGTGTGTTGTTATTTAAAAATAGATTCTTATAATTACTATCTTTGGAGAAGGTTGTTGATGGTTCAATTAGTGACAACCTAATTAAAGTGGTTGTTGATGCACTAATGTAGTATGGCAATTTGTTTAAATTGGTCGTGGCTTCCAAACTTGTGTGTTTTGGGGTTTACAATGTAACTATGTTTCAAGCGATTAACGACAAAGGCAACTATGCAATTAAAGCATAAACATGTTTTTTTCTTGTTAAAAAATAATCGTTTAACCCACCAAACAAATATTGTTATGCAAACCTTGTCCAAGTTATCCCTAGTTTTCAATATTGAAGTTTTACAACAAGCTATGTATAATATTCACTTTGTCGCTTTGTGACCCACTTTGTGTTTCGTTCTTTTGGCTTGACATTGGGTCCTCCCTCTTTGTTGGGTTTTTCTTCTTTGTTCTCTGTTTCCCCCTTGGTTGGGTGCTTTGTTGTTTGTGAAGGTTCATTCCTCATAGATAGTTTTAAGTGTTAGTTTAACAAAGTTGATTCTTGAAATTAACTCCTCAAAACAATTTAAAGCTTCAATTGTAATAGTCCAATTGGTCATATAAGAAAAAAAAAATTTAATCCTAAAGCAAAAGCCTATTCTATAGACCCTAAATAACATTCTAATATAAAATTAAGAAAGGAACACATTGTGAACAAATGGGAACAACATTAGGCACATTATTGGGAACAATTGTGGGAACCAAAAACACAATAACACAAAAAAAAACTTCAAAGTTAAAATAGGGGTGATAGAGATTACTAAAGGTGCATTCACACTTGGTGTTAATGACTCTAGTGTTGAATCCCTAACACCTTAATCCTTAGGGTTAGGGTTTCTTGCTCGCTCGTTCGCTCGCTCCCTTGGCTCTCGCGCTCTCGCTCCCTCCCCTTAGTGCCTGTTTGTGCTTCACGTTCTTGTCTTTTTGTTTTTCTCTTTCTGGGTTTGAGAAACATTGTTGGAGAAGAAGTCGTTCCGTTTCCAGCAAACTGTAAGTTAGCGTCGCAAAAATAGGGTAAAAGCGCCAAACCGAGCCGAAGAGATGGCAGGAAGTGGGGAAAATGAAGGAGGAGGTGGCGGAGGGGGAGGGGGAGCAGCAGCAGCAGCTACTTTAGAAGTAGGGAGAGCAGAGAGAGCGGTATGGCTGCTGAAGGTGCCAACGGCTGTAGGACAATCATGGCAACAGCAGCAGGATGCCAGCAGCACACTCGCCAGAGTATCCCTTTCGCTGGATCCTCTAAACTCTGACCCTCAGTCTGCTGTCCAGGTATTTCTTTGTCTCCGATACTTAACTCTTCATTTCAATTTCAAGGTGTGAGCATTTTGCGCATCTGAGCATAGACCAAGCAAGTTTTGATGAATTCAATGATTGATGAGCTCTCTTGATGATGAACCTCTTCATCTCTTTGCTGAAACTAGGATATAGCCATCAGCATCATGAATCACAATACATCATCTGTCCAGGCTTGAAACATCCAGAAAGAAACGGTTGTTTCTGGTAAAGTTGTCTTGAGCCTTGAAGGCTGAGGACGGAGTAACCCTTTTTTCCTTCTTTCTCTCTTGAAGGCTGGTTACTGAGCTCTAATCTCTGGCTCCAAGGTCCAGGGCATGTGTGATGGCAAACGTGTTCATCACTCTTCCACTTGACAACGCATGGTAATGATTGTTTTCATGAGCACTGTGGTAGGATGATGACATGTGGGACCACAACAATTTAAGGCTCATTTTCTTCTTTCATGTGTCAGAAACCTTGGTGGGTATTCTTTGTGATCTAATGAGCTCTATAGCACCCCACCCAGGAAGCATGAATGATGTTGAAGCTAGGGTTTTGTAATTCCTCCACCTCTTTTTGTAATTGCCACTCATATGGGGTCGGTACTTCACTTCTAGCAGATTCTAATGGAGGTACAGATATCTAGGTTTACTTCTGATAAGCGTAGGTGTGCTCATAAGTGTTCACTACTAAACAGGGTCTCAGCATTAAGTCTCACATTGTCGTGAATCCTAACCCTCATCACAGACTGAGAGGCCACCTTTTGCCTGCAGTACCATGAGCACTTTTTGTAGGATGATGACATGTTGTGGTCTCTAACCTTGCCCAGTCTGAAATCCTGATATTTCATCTTTCTTTTAATAAGGTTCATAATTTTAGTGGTGAAAAGTGTGGCCCTCATCTTCCATTTCTTTGTGCTGTTTGGAAGTTTCATACAAATCCAATTAAACCTATATTTATTTGTGTAGCCGGCTCTACTTCTCTTACTGAAGTTTCTAAGTGGCTGAGTTCTTTCTACAATTCTATTTTTTCTACAGTCAATGACCTTTCTGGTGTCAAAACTCAGAAAGGCAGATGTTCCTTGTGTTAGTAGTTGGATTCTAAATGACTCTGCAGGAGTAGTGGATGTAATTAAGCAACTTAATCTTTCAACCGGAAAACTTCTAACTCTTGTTGCAGTCTTTTGATTTCTCAACTCTGTACACTAAAATTGACCTGATGGATCTAAACACTTGTATGAAAGTTCTGATCAATAAAGCATTTCATCGGATGTTGAAGCTTCATTGTTTTAAATTTTTGTTCATTCAAAGATCCACTTTGAACTTAAGGTTTTTTGTGGCTGAAAAATAAAGAAGAGATAAATTTGTTTGAAAATCTTCATGGCTTTAAGGTTGTGGAGGCTTCAAATTTGATCTCTTGGTTGGATTTCTTGCTAGGTAATTTGTTTCTTTGTTTTGGTCATTGTGCTTATAGACAATGTATTGGTATCCCCATGGGTACTAATTGTGCTGTCTATTTGGCTAATTTCTATCTCTTTTCTGATGAGTTTGATTTTCTAAAGCATCTCTTGAAGAATAACACATGTTCTGTTGTGCTTCATAGATTGTCCCTTGCACATAGGTTTGTGCTTTTTGTTCCTGATTTTCCAGACTTTGAGAATTTTATGTACCTAGATGAAGGCTGTTTTTGGCAGCAGCATATACCCAAAAACATCTTGTGAGTTGAATTGTACTTCTAAAGGCTTCTCTTGTAACGTCTTGGATCTGGCTGTGAAACAAAGTCCTCAAGGTATATCCTGTAATATCTTTGACAGACATTCTCAACCAGAGTATGCATGTATTGGAATGATTCATATGCCTCATGTTCATTCCAATGTCTCAATTATTGCTAATTTGGGAGTTATCAATAGTGAATTTTACAGGTTTTTGGGGCTTTGTAGTTGTAAAGAGTTCTTTCTCTCAGATGGTCAGTCTTATTGTCCTTCTGAAAAATAAAGGCTACCCTCTAAAGATACCCTCTAAAGATTCTATTAATGAGGACTACAGAATTGCTCAATAAGGAAAAATTCCTTTTTGGAATTTTGCATTTGGAGTATTCAGAATGATTCTATATAAAGTCTTGTAAGTGGGAAGCTTCTTGTAAGCCCACTTGGTCTTTGTTCTTCTCTGTGGTCCTTTTCTGTGTGTTTTGTCTTTTGTGTTGTGTTTCTGCTTTTTGTTATCTCCTTGTGTTGTTGTTTGTTGCTAGCCAGTAGCATGGCTGAGTCTTCCCGTTGCTTGTGGAATTGCAGCAGAAACTCAGTATGAAGGTTAGTGTTTTCACTGGCCTTTACCCACTGTAGGGAGCTGATGAAGTCAGTGGGAAAGTTGTGATAGAGAAATCACTATCATACATGCTACTGTTGATGGTCCCTGAACAGGTGTGAGACTGGCACTGTTGTTCATACTGCTTTCGTGTTTTTTCTTTTTTGTTTCTTCGTCATTTGTTCTCTGTTTTGTCTTTCCTTCTTTGGAATTCTCTTTGGCTGGTCAAAGAAGTGTTAACCTTGCTTTGCATTTTATTAATCGTGAGAAGGGAGATTTCTCAATTCTTATGAGAGATATTTGTAGGCAACAATGGCTGACAGGCACAATGGAGATCAATTCTGCTGGTCATGAATCACAATATCTTTACCTCTGTAAAGAGTGGGATGAAGATATTGCGTGCAAAAGGTGTCCTTTCAGTCTGTGATGAGGGTTAGGCCACTTGTACCATACCTGGTTAAAATTGGGCTGCTAGAGTAGCAGCTGATCCAAGCAGAACATGTCGTTCCTTCCTTTTTTGTATTGAGAATGTTGTCTGAACCATGCTGTCACATCTGCTAGCATCCATATGAGACCAGATGGGCCCTAGGATCTACAGAAATGCTTCTTAGTTCAAGAAAGTGAGTGAATGAGAGTTAGAGACCTAGCAACACAGCTATGACAGTGAATGCTCGGTGTTGTGGGCAGTTCTCTATGACATTGGTTGAGAAGGAAGCAACAACTGTTCCAAAGGCATTTACACTGAATTTCACCAAGGATCTTGTTCCAATGCACATTTTCTCTGAAACCCCCCAAGGTATGGGCACACTTTCTGTATGGCAGATATCACATGTCAGTTCTTTCCAAGTTCTTTGATACTTGAAGGAAGATGTGAAAATCTGCAAATATGCCTCTTTGCCAGTGCATTAGTTTTGGGTTGAATTAGTGAGTTTTTAAGGCCTTGCACAGAGAATTTGAAATATCTGAATGTCCTGATGTAAGTGGGAGCTTTCTATGTGAGGGTTTTTTCTTTTCTGAATTCTGTATTGATGGACTTAAATCTGATACAGCCAAGTGTCACCAAAAGGGACAAACCTGGTAAAAATTCATGTCCTAAAGCTAGCAGATCCTCTGGTATTGTTTCAATGTCAATTCTCATTGCCCAGTCCTGTTTCTCCAAGGCAAGGACAAAGCTTCAGCTCATTGTCACTTCCTTTGAGGCTAGTTCTCTTTGCATCCATGGTTTTTCTGCAGCTGGGTTGGTTGCAGCTTGCTCAGAAACTTTAATGGGTGCCCTTCCACCTGGCAATTGGCCAGACTGGAACCAGGGCCAGTAATATACTAGTTGTCTTCAAGCACCCTGCCTTGTTTATTATCTTGTGCTATCTGTGTTGGTTTGATTTACAGTTCTCAATCTCTTGTAACTCTTGGACCCTGCGAATTTTGGAAGGATTTATCATCAACTGTTTGATAGCAGCTGGTTAGAGCCATCTGAAAGATACTTGGGGAACATCCCTTCTTGGCAAACATCTGTGCACTAACTACCTTCAAACTAGTGGATTGTTGATTAAATCATAGCAAACATTTGTTGCTTTGAAACCTGGAAGAGTCAGTGTGGGTGTATCCATCCCACATCCTTCACAGGTGATCTAGGCTCAAATCAGTTGACAATTGTGTTGCAGGAAGAGTGGCTGTTGAAGGAAAAGTGGAGCACAAATTTGACATGAAGCCTACCAATATGGGCAATAATGATGAAGCATACCGCAAGCTTTGCAGGGACCGACTAAACAAGTCTATGCTCAAAACCCGAACTACACAGGTACTGGATGAATTGCTAATGGAGAAGTTGGTCGTGGGATATTTTGAATCAACTCATCCTTGTAATTGGTCATGTGTGTCTCCAGCATATTTAAGCCCAGGTTTTCTCTTTGACTTGGCTTTCGTAGCTCTGTTTCATTTGTGGAATGTGGATTTGGGATTGGAGCAGGTTTTGCAGAATGATCGTGGAGGTTACATGAGACCAATGCCAATGGATGCTTGGCCTGTCTCAGCCTCCAAGGTTTAATGCCTCGCCATCCTTACTCTTCAGATTTACAGGTTCAGTAATAGAGGCCTGTCTGGTAAGTCAGCAAGGTGTAGTTGTGTAATCAGCACCCAGAAGCAGGATTATGTTTCCAAACATTGCATCAACTATTTCCCAGTTCACCTTCAGTGATGAAAATCTGAGATTTCCTCTGTAGTCCTCAGCAGTCTGTTGTTTGCTTATTCAGGACAGCAAGAAGAAGATTGCACCAGGGGCCATTAAGGCTCCAGAAGGCAAGAGGATTCGCAAAGAAAGGGGAGAACTGGAAGATATTGTATTCAAATTATTTGAGCGTCGGCCAAACTGGGCTCTGAAGCAACTTGTAGAAGAAACGGATCAGCCTGTGGTATGTTTGAGAGACTTCCAACTTCTTATGGTCTTTACATGTGTTAGTTACATTGTGGACAGACTCATAATTAGATGGGGATCTCAATTTTTGACTGATAACAAGGGAATCATGCTATGACTAGCCTCTTACTTCCAGTCATTTATTCATACAAGTGTATGATAGCGTTTTGCAACTTACACAACCTCAATTACAGAATCTAAAGAAGCTTGGGGCCACTGTGTACTTGCTTTTCCACAGGCAAGCTAGTTGGATTCAGTTTTCTTCCCCTTGGAGTCTTCTTTGCAGTTTCATTTTGCAGACATGGCTTGTTGGCAAAGTCATTGTGCCCCTTGGTACTGGAAGACTGACTAATGTGAAGTTTCTGGTTCTAAAGTTGTTCTGAGTAGTAGTTTTTCATTAATTGTCAACTACTAGTGTTGGAAAGAGGTTGGATGTTTCTGAGGCATACTGGATAAAGTACACATTTGAATTGAGGAATTGACAGTAAGATATGATACATCTTTGCTTATGTGCAGGCTTTTCTCAAGGAAATATTGAATGATCTGTGTATGTACAACAAGAGGGGTGCCAATCAAGGCACTTACGAGCTCAAGCCTGAGTACAGGAAGAATGCAACTGAAGATGTTAAGCCAGCTGCTTGACCGAGCAGCAAATTCTTCCATCATGTTCTGGGGAAACAATCCAGACCCAGGTATCTTGTAACTAGATGAATGTAGGTTAGGATCTGCAAGTTAGACTTCAACCATCTTGGGTCTTGATTGTAAAAATGTTTCCAAGAAATGGTGTAGAGAAATGCAGCATCTTGTTCTCACCTGCTTTCACATGAAGAAATGTAGTGCCTTGTGAATGGTCACATTGTGAGTTCTGGTACTATCTTTCCAAGTCTTTTTTCATACTGCAGTTTGAAGTGTAGCGATAGATTGGTTGCATAAGTACCTGGTAGAAGATTGGCACAATATCATTGTGTGTATGTGGTGAAGTCTGTCACAGGGATTCTAAGATCAGAACGCACTGAGTACATAATTAGAGATGCCACAACCTACCTCTGGAGCCCAAGGACAAGAATCATGGATCAATGTTCAGTGGAAGGGGAAAATGGGGTTGGGATAAAAAGTAAGCTGTGGAGCAGTTAATATTTCATAAATGGTTGGCAGACCAATTTCATCATTCATAGTATGATGTCCAGTGGTTAATGTATGCGGCACAGAGACACCATACTTGGCAAACATGATGTCATTTTGATTATGATGACCAGTGTTCAGCATCTTGGTTGGAGAACCCAATGCTTGCAGCAACCACAGAAGTAATCAGTCATGCCAAGCTGATGATTATGGGAGGAAGACTGAACTGCCCTCCCCTTTTCTTCACAAGGATCTGACTAGGTACAAATACTCATCACCTTGTAAAATTGTTTAGAGACCCTCACAGAGAACACCTACAACTATAGTCTTTGCCAAAGCTCATCGCAGGCAGATTCCTAGCATCAGAAAATTTGTGATTGCTATGTAAACTCATTATTCTGTTCGTTGTTTTAGATTTGTCAAATGTGAGTCCTTCCAGAGGCTATGGGGGGACACAAAATTGACTAGATATGCAGGTGATGTGTGCATTTCATGCCTTGATATGGTTTCTTTGAAGAGTGGAGGAACTGAATATTATGGTGGCAACATCTCGTCCCTTCAATCTTGTTTTAAATTTTAATGCTAAAATATGAACTATTTAAAATATTATATTTATTAAAAATGAGCCACCCTAATTTGCAACTATAAATTTCAGAGTAATTTGAAAAATAAAATTGATTAGCAATAGCCGAACATAAGCCTAATTTTGCAATAGTTTTTGAAGTAAATTTCAGAGTGTATTTGGAAAGCATCTTCATATTCATGAACATCCCTCTTTAAAAAGAGAAGGAATTTTAGTGTAGGATAAAGCCTGAGGTTGAGGGAATCACAGAAATTAATAAAAGCCAATGTGAGGCAATAGCCGAAAATAGCCGAAAATAGCCCTAATTTTGGTAACGTCCTTCGCAACTGAGGGCTTTACCTGGTATAAACATTTGCCAAAAATTTTCATTTAGGGAGAAGTGATGTTACAAAGTACAACCCTGGGATTTTTATGGCTATTCATAGGTATAGTGCCTACATTCAAGCAAGGTAGCTCATTTTGAAAAGCAAAATGCCTACCAACAACACGAGCATTTCAATTTTTGAAACATAATAATGTCTCTCTTTTTTTTCTATTTTTTCTCATAATACCTGGTGGGTATTCATCAAATACCACAAAAGAATAATAATCATTATAAATAAATAAATAAATAAATGCTTTTTAAAAAATTTATTACTTGAGGTAATGGCATTACCCAAAATCAGGCGCATGCTCAACTCCTCCACCTCGCATTGGCCCCACCCCCTTATTTTGGGAATGTGAGGCCCTTAGGGCCTTAGGGACCACCACGTCAAGCCCTTGCTAAGTCACAATTGCTACGTGTCAAGATTAAAAGAGTTTTAGTTATAGAGGGTGTGGCACGTGGCAGCCTGAGCATTTGAATTGGGCCAGCATTGTTGTCAGGGTATGCCGCCTTTTTCGTGACTGCCATCTGTCTCGTCCATCTGCCATCTGCCGCCACGTGGAAGTGCCAAGACAGATCGGAGTTTGAAAGTCCCGCAGTTTTTGCGGGGGTTGCAGGCAGGTGTGTGTTTCTTGGATCGCGTTCTGTTCCTGTTCCATCAACGAGATTCTGAACGTAATAAGCTCGATGGAAAGGCTTTGGACGAATTTTTTGGGTGTTTTCTGGAGCAAATTGGGGTTGTGAGATTCGACACAGGAATGGATAGAGAGTGCGCTGTGCTTGTTGACACCCGACGCGAACGGCCTCCTGTCCTTTGCGCGTACACTCCGGTAGGCCTCTCTGGTTTCTCTCTCTGCTTGTTACGTTGAATTGTAGACAGACGGTGATTCTTTTCTCGTGGGACCCGATGGGAGAGGTAAAGTAGCAATCTGGAAAGTGCTCAATGCCTGAGATGGCTAATGTAGCTGACGACAGACAGAAGAGGAGCGGGAGCAGGGACGTCATCGCGAAGATCTATGTGAAATTAGTGGCAGAATGTATGCATTTTGCTGCATTTCGCTTGTTGCGATCATAGAAGCAAACACTCTCCAGGTACAAAACCGCAAAAGATGCCATCGGAGACGAACACTCTTCACAGATCCTTGAAGGATCGTCACGTCACACGGCAGAGTGCAAATTCTGGTAAAGCTATTCCGGCTGCGCGCCTTCATCATTACTACTAATGAGCATCTATCCTTCTCTCCCGAGGTGAGCCCTGAGCGTGAGAGCAGCGACAATAATATTTCTTCCCCTCCCGACATGTCAGGCGGGATCGGAAAGGTCTCACCGGAAGGAGACACGATGAAGTCTGCCACGAATTTCTCGGGAGAGCTTTTTCAAGTCGTGGAGAGCAAGATCCAAACTCCGCAAGTGGCAGGAGTGAGTAACAATACTGCCGGACTCCTCTACAAGTGGGTGAACTATGGGAAAGGATGGAGGCCTCGATGGTTTACTTTCCAGGCAGGCGTGCTTTCCTACTACAAGGTTCACGGCGCTGACAAAGTCACACTGAACCAAGAGAGCTACAAAGGATTCCGGTTGATTGGAGAGGAGGGACAACGCCTGATGCGGAAGCATAAACACTTCTACAGTGATCACAAGAACAACCCCGGAAGAGCTTGTGGCGACATCCATTTGAAGGTAAAATCTTTGCAACATCGGGCACTGGATTATTTAGCCTATAAAATCTGACTTTGGTGAATTTCCTTACATTCTTGAGAGAAATTGCACAAGAGTGCAACAGTGGGAGGTTCACACTGATTTAGGTTATGAAGATCGTGATCCTTTTCGGGTATGAGATACATCTGAACTTGTTCACCTGTCCCTGCAAAGTCTTAGGTTAATTGGTTTGGTGAAGAAGCTTTTTGGAGGAGTGTACATGCTCTCTCAACAGACAGTTGTACACCATTCCTAGGATTGTATGTGAATAAAAAGACCTACAGCAAGGGACCACTGATCTTCTCATTTGTATGACAGAAGGAAGTGACATGGGCTTTGACCACTTCTTGTCATCAGATGTTTCTTTGGGTAGTAGAGAGTTACTGTCCATGTGAAAGAAGGAAATTATTTTCTTAAAACCTTTTCTAGTGTTCCTAGTGAAGATGATGCCAGTATGACAGATCTGATAGACAGAGGTTCATGATGCCAATTGCTGTCTCTCATTCATCACATTGGATTCAATTACCCCCTTGATAATCCAAACCCTTGCCAATTTTTTCTTTCACCTACTGATTTCAGTTTCAGCATTGCTAAGGCTGCTTGTGTTTCTGGGGGAATTGGTGGTAATAGGTCTCAACACTCCGAAGTAGCCATTCGGATGACAAGAAGTTCTACATCTACTCAGGCACAAAGACTCTTCATCTTCGAGCAGAGACAAACACTGATAGAACAGCGTGGTTGGAAGCCTTGCAGGCAGCTAAAGATTGTTTCCCACGCAGCTCATTGCTGATTGGCATCACTCCCCCAGCAGAAGAGATCACAATTTCTACAGAGAAGCTGAGGTCAAAGCTAATTGAACAGGGCTTGTCACAAGATGTTGTAATTGAGTGTGAGAAGGTCATGTTGGCTGAATTCTCAAATGTTAAGCAGCAGTTGCAGGTTATGCAGGACCGTCGTACACACTTACTTGAACGATTGCAACGGCTGGAGGTATCTCCTGGCACCACAATCTATTAGTCTGCTTATGATCAAATTTGCTTGCTTGTAACAACCTGCAAAGTTCAAAAGCTGTTCTTGACAATCATATGGTGGTTGGAGTCACTGGTTTGCATCTTATGCAATTTTTTAATGATTTCTTCTCCACCCACACTACTTTGTTGCATTGTGGTGCAGGCTGACAAGGTGGAATTGGAGACAAATGTTGTGGACGAAATGCAGAGCCAAGGGGGGGTTGATGGTATTCATCAGCTGAAGAGATATTATGGTAAGTATACATCAGATATGTGCATATGGAAATGAGTGGCTCAAATGTTGCTCATTGATAGTGAAAGGCTTGTGAGACAATCACATCAGGACCAGTCATAGTGATGTCATTAGTGCAGCTTCTCCAGGATTTGTGCATCTCTTCTGATATGTTGCTCTGGTGATTTGGACTGGCATTGAGTTTATTTCCATAGAGAATGCTCTGCAGAATTTGATCTCACCTGAGACTTTACTTTATTGTGCTGCAGATGGGAGTGATACTGAAACAGATGATGACCATGACAATGGACGGAGTGGTGATGGTGAGAGTGATGATGAAGAAGAAGAATTTTTTGACACTAAAGACTCACTTATGAGTTCGAGATCCATGCAGAAACAGACTTCAGTCAATGAAGTCAATATGGAGTTAGTTGGATTGAATTATCCAGAAGTCCATCGGCGGAAGTCTTTGCCACAACCCAAGGAGAAGGAGAAGAGTGTGAGTTTGTGGTCAATGATCAAGGATAATATTGGCAAGGATCTCGGCAAGGTCTGCCTGCCTGTGTACTTTAATGAGCCAATTTCATCCTTGCAGAGGTGTTTTGAGGATGTTGAGTATTCCTACCTCCTTCATCGTGCATATGAGTATGGAAAGAGGGTAATGCATACTTAAACCCCATGGAAAAGTTCACTTTTCAGTAGTTGTGGCATTCTCCCAAAAACATGTTGGAAATTGGAATAAGGAAAGCCTGTTGAGCAATGCATATTGACTGCCAAGAAGTGGGTTGCACTGTCCACTGTCCACTCTGCCCATGCAGATATTTTGTGCAAATTTGCAAGGATTTTCCTGTTGGCCCCATTCTATCCTATACAAGAGTTAAACTACCAATGTTGTTCCTCAGAGTTGGCCAGTTCCTGTGCAGCAGGCTTTAGTGTTCTGAACAGTAGCACCATAGGTTTAGGACTCAATTTTGAGTACCGTTGTGTGCAGGGGGATAGTCTTATGAGGATTTTGTGCATAGGAGCATTTGCTGTCTCAGGGTACTCCTCAACAGAGGGTCGTACCTGTAAACCTTTCAATCCCCTGCTTGGTGAGACTTATGAGGCAGATTTTCCTGACATGGGTGTGCGTTTCGTTTCAGAAAAGGTCAGTCTCATGTCTCACCTCAACTTTGCAAAAGTAAATGCTGTGATCAGCAGTTTCTCCAAATTGGTTCAAGAAGAGACTTTGTAGATTGCAAGGACATGCTTCACTAAGCTTAAGGGACTGTGGCTGTATTCCAAGTAAAGCTAACCTTGACCTGGATGGACTGACAAGGAAGGTCAGTCATCATCCAATGATTCTTGCCTGCCATTGCGAAGGCCGAGGGTGGAAGTGTTGGGGAGACAGTAATTTGAAAAGCAAATTCTGGGGCCGCTCAATCCAGCTTGACCCTGTGGGTACCATTACAGTTCAGTTTGATGATGGTGAAGTCTTTCAGTGGAGCAAGGTATTTTGTAATTGTGATCCTCTTTGACCTCCTTCCATGTTCCTTATGGAGGATAACCATGTCATCACGAAGTGTTGGTGACATTTCCTTGATATGGATTGGTCATATAGCAAGCCTAATATATGACCTATTGTTTTTCCATAATTTTGAAGCTTGGTTATGCATGTGGCAGGTGACAACATCAATAAACAACTTGATACTAGGCAAGCTCTATGTTGATCATTATGGCACCATGCGCATTCAGGGTAACCGGGAGCTCTCATGCAGGCTCAAGTTCAAGGAGCAGTCCATTGTAGATCGCACTCCTCACCAGGTACTTAAAACCAAAGAACTCATCTCAGCTCTACCCCCTTGCTGACTCTGCTCCCAGTCTTTCTGCATTTTGACAATACTCTGAAGTGGGGCAAAACCTAGAGCAGATACAAATAGCTGTGTGTTCGAACTTCTCCTAGTCATGGCAGCTCATCACTGCTGCTATTCATGATGAAGGTGATGGTCTGACGCTTTGTGAGTGACCAACTCCCTTAAGGTTATGACCTGCTCATTGTCATGTTACCGTCAAAGTGTTGTGGAGATTTATCTGCAATCTCATAGATATGTGTGATCATATTTGTGGGTTGTTGCAAGGAGTCAAATTTGATAATTAATTGCTTCTACAGCATTTTATGGTACAGCACAGAGCACAATCATGTTCCTTTGACAAAGCTGTTAGCAATTTGTTCATAGGTAATGAGTATATTATTATGTATTCATTTGTAACTAAGAGTTCTGACAAAAATATCCGAAGCAGGTGCAAGGATTTGTGCATAACAAAAGTGGGGAGAAGCTAGCAACACTTTTTGGTAAGTGGGATGAGGCCATGTACTATGTAATGGGGGATGTTGGTGCAAGGCACAAGAGTTATGATCCGATGTCTGAGGCGGTCCAATTGTGGCAGCGTGCTGATCCTCCTGAAAACAGTACACGCTATAATCTTACAGCATTTGCTATATCATTGAATGAGCTCACCCCAGGGCTTAAGGTACTTGACTCCTTCTGAATATCATGTCCTGCATCTCTTGGTTGATTTTGCAAATGACTTGAGCTGGGAATGGGTTGAAAGCTGGATCCCTATTTCTGTTCAGCTGAGTTCCTGTTTGTGGAGCAGTAGCTTCTGATAGGATATAGCAATATTTTAATTGTGCAGGAGAAGTTGCCACCAACAGACTCAAGGCTACGACCTGATCAACGGCATTTGGAGAATGGTGAATATGATGATGCAAATGCAGAGAAATTACGGTTGGAGAGAAAGCAGCGACGGGTGAGTCATAATACACATGGACTTCTTGTTTGTCTTTTATGCTGTTGATTTGAAAAATTGTCGAGGGAAATTGTCCTGACAATTATGAGGGGCACTGAGAAGTCTGGTCAGATTCTGGAGGCAAGTGCTGTGTTTCTGAAAGCCAAAATTGTGTGTGGATGTGTTTCTGTAATAGGCTCGATTGGAACAGGACGCAGGATGGCAACCACTGTGGTTTCATAAGGGAAATACAAGCAACACATATGAGTATATAGGTGGTTATTGGGAGGCAAGGGAAGATGGGAAGTGGGATAATTGTCAGGATATTTTTGGGCCAGATCAGACAGAGGCTGAGAATTGTGAGGCTCAATGAACATAGAATTAGAAATATTATTTATCCTTTTCGTGGGCAGACGAAAACACTTCTGGTTGCCAGAGCTCAACCTGAGGTTAGTCTGTAACATGAAAAGGTGCTGTTTTCTGTGCAGAGTAGATTTTTGTGATAATACTTATCCATGTAGAGTATGATGTCAATATTCTGGATGACCAGGCAAGGTTAATAGCAAAGTAATGAGATTTTATGGATCACAATTACAGAAATTGCAGGTCCCGCATTCTTTTGCATTTTCTCAAGAAATCACAGTAGCACATCATACACCATCCTCTGTCACTGTTTTGTTCTCACCTTACTGTGTGCAGTCATTGCCCTTGACTGCTCTATCCGGATTCCAGATGTATGTCTCTGGAGCAAGACCTTTTTGTACAAGGGGTGGCACATGGAGGAGGGTGTTTCAGCAGTCGAGGTCCCACAGCTGAGGGTGGAAGCTGGTAAAGTTTTATCTTGGATGTGAAGACATCCAGCTTCCACCGTGCACATTAACTAATTTTTGTGCCAGAAAAAAAAGAGCACAAGCTGAGTGTCCCAGTACTCGGTCTTCACTATATGCAAGAGTTAAGTGCAAGTCAAACAAGCTTTCTGTAATATCTGCACATGACAATTCTGAAGTTTCTCACTGGCCTAGCCCTATCAGTAAATGTCTTCATTTACAAGACAAAAACAGACACTGAAATGATCTCTCTCTCTCTCTCTAATATGCTGTCACAACTTTCCAGTTTTGAGGTTTCTCATTGGCTGGGACATAGCCATCTCACTATCAGTCTTCAGTTTACAAAAAGAAAACGCAAGCTGAAATGAGCTCTCTGCAATATGCCATCACAACTTCTGGATTCTCAAGTTTCTCACTGGCCTGGACATAGCCTTATCACAATCAGTCTTCAGTTTACGAGAAGAAAAACAAAAGCTGAAATAAATTCAAGTATTAGGGTTCAATTAATGTAAGACCTTCATTTCTAAACTATATATCAAATGGGAATGCGGTGATCCAAACAATTTCTCACACATTAATACTCTTACCTTTGTGGTGGATAATGCAACAGTTGGTTGCAATCAAGTACTCCAAAGAATTGGACAATTGTGAAACTTGAAAATGAAGCCTGTCGTTGACCTCTAATTGTCTAGGTCCCTTGCCCTCAACATTCATATAGAAGGCCATTTCTTCTCCACCTTAGTTTGGGAAGAAAATTTCAAAGTTAATGGTACTCTTGATACATCTGAAAACCTTTTTTAAGCTACTATCATGTGCGCCTCTTGGGATGCTGAAACAAATTGACTTGAACAACTAACTGCAAGAGACAAATATGGTCATGCAATAGTGTAATAGATTAGTCTTCCAATGAAGCTCTGGAATTTTAGCTTACAAATATGGTCATGCAATAGTGTAATAGATTAGTCTTCCAATGAAGCTCTGGAATTTTAGCTTTAAGTTTAGGACTTGGTGCCTTTCTAGCTCTTCTATCCTAAGTAACTTTGGGTGATTGTCTCATGCTAATGGAACATCCTCTAAATATAAGATCCATATGACATATTGACCATTAGTATATATGTTGAAATACAAGTTATGATCAAAATCATTTCTATGTAGCCCATATCTACAAAAGAATAAAACAATGTTGGAGTACCAAGCTCTTGGAGCCTATCAAAATCCATTGTTCATTTTCTTAAGTTTACACACTTGATGCTCCTTTTCGTGAACTTCAAATCCATTGGGCTACAACATAAATACTTCTTCCATCAATTTGCCATAAATATTTTTGTTCTATTGTAGATGTTCCAAAGACACTCATTGAATAACACATCTTTCATTATCAATATCTTACAATTTTATGGGTAGTAAATTGTATACCATAGTCTAGGGTCAGTTTCCACATTGACAAAATGATTTTTATTTTATTTTCAAAAAAATTTGTTTTCTAATTTTGAAATTAGTCAAATTATGATATTGTCATATGAGTAGTAAAATTATTCAGAGTGTAACCTATGATAACTATGATGATTTTCAACTTGTCCACCTCATATTTTTACAAAAATTCATTTCACTATTTTGAGGATTATTTAATGACAAAACTGAGCTTAGGGTAAGATATGCCTTTGAAGCATTGTCACACATGGCCCTTGGTTCCAATGTGTTGTTTTTCTAGCTAAACACATGCACATATGTGAAACAACCAAACACCTCCAAATGGTCAAGTCAAGGTGGCTTACCCATGTAAATGTGTTCTTGAATCCATCCGTTTGTTAGGCCTTGATTAACTTCAAGTAAGTTGCAATGTGCATAAGAAGTTCGGCAATTAAATCTTTGTTACCATATTCCTTGTTTTATTCAAAATTGTGCAATTTTATTTTTTAGCGACACCATTTTGGTGTAGTGTGTTTACGATTGTGAAGTGACAATGCATTCCGTAACAACTCACAAGATTTGTTGAAGTTTTGTGACAAGAATTTTTTTAAAGAGCAAAAAAAATTGAATTTTGAGATTTTGTGCCTTTAGAAATCATTGGACTATGGAATTGATTGTAATTTTTTTTTAAAAATAATATCAACATAGAGGAGTTTCTAAGTCATTGACCCCTCCATGAATCACTAAAAGCCAATTCAATATGGGGTACCAACTAGTTCTTTGATCAACATTACCCCTATTAAAAACCTTTGATAGCTTTTCAAGAGCAATTCAATCCTTCCCACAATAGGGATAAAATCCTTCTTTGACGAGCTTTGATAATTTTCAGGTTTTTATGGTTTAGAACTTTTTTTAACAATTATAATGTGATATAATTTTTTCTCCTTTGTTCAATGTTTATTTCTTTCAATTTGGGAATACACATGGATTTTGTAGATGATTATTGTTTCGTCAATTGAGTTTCTTTTTTAATTAAATGTTTGGTTGTCTACTTAAAGGAATGATTAGACTTGAAAACTATAAAAAATAAAAGACACACAAGCCAGTGGACACTTAAACACATTCAAACACTCAAACTTTCAAATTGAAACACTTAGACGTAAGTCTTTCAAGCTAAAACATTCAAGCTCATAAGCACAATGGGAACAAACTTTCAAACTAAAACTCATACACAATGACAAATTCAAACATAATGATAAACCTTCAAAATTAGACTCAACACAATGACAAATTCAAACATAATGATAGACTTTCAAAATCAAACTCAACACAATGACGAATTCAAACATAATGACAGACCTTCAAAATCAAACTCAACATAATGACAAATTTAGACACAATGGCAAATCTTTAATGACAAACTTAGACAGAATGACAAACCTTTCAACAAGTCCATTATACACATCAATATCTTCAAATTTGTAAGTGAAACCCAATGTTGTAATTTCCTTAGCAAAAAACCACCTAGCTTCGGCCAAAAGTTGTCATCATCAAGATAGGGCCTTAAACCATTGGCATTAGAGTCTAATTCAAGCTTCGCTTGGGTTTTTGCTCTTTCCAATGATCAAAACATTTGTCATATGGGAAGGTGTTCAAAATGTAAAAAGTTTGGGAATACATCCCAACAATAGTGTGCAAGTGTTCATTAAGGTTGTTCCTTAATTTTGAATTCATGAAAGAAAGGGTGGAAAATATTTGTTCATCCTCCACAAAGCCTAACACTTGCACTACTACAATTTTTGTTAGTTTGAAGAACTTAAGGAATGAATGCTATAAAATGCAAAAGCCTCCCAAGTGCACTAAAGTCAAGGCTTTAGAGGATCAATATGGAATGGAGGCTCCATTACAACATTAACATTAGACTTCATAGTGATTTCAAATACATTGACTATAATTTATGTATGGACATATCCTAGTTGCTTCTAAGGGAATATTTGCCTTTGAACTTTTGACAAGTTCCAAATGCAATTCATAATAGTAGTGGGATTTTATCAACATCAAATGGTGATTGAAATTTTCCTCAACATCAACTTGAAGCCAATACTCAAGATAATAGATCCCCATGGCATCCATGAGATGAGATGTTGAAAATCTTGTGGTTAATTCTTGAAGCAAAAATTCAGTTACAGTTGTAAAATACAACCAAAGACTCAACTGCAATGTTTTAAGTTTATAGTTTAAAAACACAAGTACAAACTAACAAAGTCCAAATACATAAATACATGCTCAAAAAATTCAAACCAAAGCAATCATGGTTGGAAATTACAAACTTGAACAAAATGCCTTTACATTCTCCACAAGATTGCCAAAGATCTTGAGTCACTTGGACATTCTTGCAATTGACATCTAAATAGGCAACGTAAAATGTGTAACTTCATGATTCAAAACACAATTATTCAACCTGCAAGATGTTGAAGTTTATTGAAGTTCCCCTCCATTTTAAATGCATGACATTGTGATTGCAAGGAACCAAATCTTAAAACTCTTTGAAAGTGTTAAACACATACTTTGTCATTGGATAATAATAATGAGAGTACATTTGCCCCAAATAAATCTTGATGGTTGCAACATAGTCACACACAAACACATCTTTTTTGTGTGTAAATTTGATTAAAACATAGATTGTTTGCAACATGGGTAGCAAACAAGAAAGGGAAATTAGTAAATTGACATCGCAAAACAACTCAAAATCCATTTTGGTAATCCTGATAAATGGGCCATCTTTAACCATTTTTGCCACAAGGGGCATGTACATGGACATCACCCATTTAGTTGGATTGAACATGTTGAACCAAAATGTTTTGATATTTCACAAAATTTTGTTCCTTTTTCTTTCATTAGATGTGCCAATTTCAAAAACTCAAGGGGTCTAAGCAAAATAAAGTGGACAATTTTTTTACCTTGTCAAAATTATAACAAGTAGATTTTAAATAACAATTAAAGCCATCATAAAATTTTGAAACACTTAATGTTTTTGCTCGAATGATAAAAGATAAGATTTTTTACATTAATGTGCATTAATTTTCAAATTCCACCTTGTAAAAGTAGGTTTTAAAAATACAAGTAGCTTTTGATGTCTATTTTTGAGTGTAGGCTTTTTTGTTTCAAGTAGGTGTCAACTATGGTTTAATAAAGAGAAAAGAGGAAAAAATTTGATGGCTTGCTAAAATAGATGATGATTTTCATATCATAAATTAGTACATATCTATTTGATTAATTTTTTTAATGAAAAAGTAGGTTTGAACACATGTAAATCAATGAGCACCAAATATATTTTTCATCTATTTTTAAGTTCATTTATTTTTAGTGTTTTGTGAACTATATTTTAAAATGTAATACAACAAATGAATGTTACTTGACATATATTTTCACCTAATTTGATGTTATTTTTTTGTAGTTATAAGTTTAACGCATTGTTTAAATGGAGACATTTTTTTTTTGTCTATTTTATTTTTCTTTGATTCTCAAATGCACCTTTTTCAGGTTGTGAGAAAAAAAAGAGTAAAAGGATTGGAACAAGTCTTCTATATGTTTCACAATAGGGATTTGAAACAAAGTTTGCACAGTTAAGTTAATACAATGTGCCATGCAATGTATGTTTTCCAAATGGGGAACATATTTATCTTAAATTTGGCAAATGACACCATTGCACACCCCCTAGAAAACATTGACACCATAAGCTCTAGAGGACATCAAATTTTTAACGACATTTGTATTGAAAACACCCCCATGTTTTTTTTAAGCACCCATGATAACTTTAGTTAGATTATTTGAACCCCTTCCCTCAATAATTTGCTCTAAAAAATAAAATGTAAGTAGTTGATAACAATCTACAACAACATAACAATGGATGGAATCCCTTGATTAGTTATCAATTGCGATGACCTCATCGTAGGATAGGACAAGATATTTTATACTCGCAATGACCTCTTTCACCTTCTTAATGACTTAATGGTGGGTGCATTTAACCATAACCCATCTTATAAAATCATTCTGATGATTTTTGAGCATCATGGGGACACTCCCAAAAAAAAACAAAGGCTTGAAATCCTCAAACTCCAACATAGGTTAGCTTTGTTATAGTAGTTGAAGGATGGCTACAAATTGTTGCTTCTTTTTTCCCCGTTCCCCTTAAACCCCTCCTTGAATTTGTTCAACAATTGATATGCAACTATGTTAAAAGTAAACCATTTGATTCTTTTCACGATTACATTTCTTGGTGTCATATCATTCTCCTTTCTTCTTGCCCAAATGAAGCATGTCTCAAACAACCTTTGTTTTTCCAACATGTTTTCAAAAATGTCAACCTTTGGCTCGAAAAGCACAACCTTGCCCTTCACAAAAGAGCACACCATGCATTTCACTTGATTAATTTTTTTAGAATTTTTTTTCAACATCTCTACACAAGGGAATTGAGTAGCTCAAGCTTCTTTACATTTGCGTAAGATGTCAGAGTTTTTCTTTGGTTTCTTTAGCAAGGGCACATCTTTTTTTGTGTGCATAACAACAAATTTTTTTGACAAATTTGGCACATGGGCAACAAAGGTGGGCAATCCATTAGGGCAAACCAACTTAACAACATGATTGTTATGGGTTGAATTAAAATTAATCGCAATCTTGCTTTCGCTAAAATTCACTTCAAAAGATGGGGGTGGTCATAATCTGGGAAAGATCACCAAAAGAAATGAATCATTAACATTTCAATTGGATTTGAAAAATTGTGGTAGAACATTGTCTACCTTCCATTTTTACATTGGTGCCATGGCGTTTGTTGCATATCACTAACTTTTCACAAAATGAACAAAAAGTTGTCAATGATAAAGTGTTTTCCATTTGGCATTTGCCACTCACCCTCTCAAGATCGCATGAATTAGAACAAGGGGGAGGACCCTTTCAAGCCTTTTCAGGTTGGAACAATATAGAGCACTCAAGACTAGGTTCTCACACTTTCAAAAATCGCAACAAGGGGGAATACCTTCTCACTATCTTAGGGGTTCACAATTGGAACAACACTAAACATTCGATCAATGTTTAAGGTTTAGGCTTTTAGGCTTTCACAAATCACAAGGGGGAGGACCTTCTAAGTTCTCACTATCTTAGGCTCTCATAGATCAAAACAACACAAGCACTCAACTAGGCTTTCAGGCTTTCACAAATTGCAGTAGGGGAGAAGACCTTTCATTGTTTCAAGCTCTCATAGATCAAAACAACACAAAGCACTCAACCAAGCTTTTAGGCTTTCATGAACCGCAACAAGGGGGAGGACCTTTTTAGTTTTCACTATCTTAAGCTTTCACAAATCAAAACAACACAAAGCATTCAACTAGGCTCTCAAGCTCTCACAAATCGAAACAACACAAGACTCGACCAAGCTTTCAAGCTTTCATAACAAGGGAAGGAGTTGAAGACCCTCTCAAGCTCTTCATGAATCGGAACAAGACAAAGTTGATTATTGAGAGAACCCTCGCACTAGGGACTACACAAACTTAGACTCTAGAGTCCAAAGGTGTTTGCCTTGCAAGAAATCACAATATAAAAACAACAATGCACACTGCAAAATCGAAATAACACAAAAGTTCAAGGGTCCAAAATACATACTTGCTTTGATGTCAATTTTCTACCAAACTTAAAACTCTAGAGACTTCTGAATCCCAATCCATCAATTAGTGACAAAAAATTCACGCCCCATTACCTTTGCTTTTGATTATGCACAATGCAAAATTAAAGCTTTAACCTACCACAACGGCCATCAATGAGGATTCAAGATTCCAATTTCAACAATACTTTACAAGCCCTATTTTGTTGGAACTTTAGCTCCTGACACTCATTGGTTGAACTGGTGAAGATCTGCTTGTAATGAGCGTGGTGAGTGGTGATGGAGTTTGAAAGAAGGCTGTACGGTGTTGGTGAAGGGCCAATTTTGCTCTGGCATGCAGCAATGATACTCGCAACCAGCAAATCCTCCAAGTCTCAGAGAGAACCAAGACTTCCATAAGCTTTTGTTTGCTAAGGTGCATGCACATGGTAAAGACAACATTTGAAAGCTAGGTCTGATGTAGAAGAACAGGACTATCCAGAGAAGAGATTACACACATACATTTAACTTGATCTACAACTAACACATAATTCTCAAACTGGACCCCAAAGTTACCATCCTCGTCTAGTACCCCAGGCTCTGCACACTATGAGCACCATCCAAAGCTCAAAGAAATGCCGACCTGTAAATGCCAGATAGACTGGCTCCCACAAGGTGTACATTGAGCTAGTCCTCCACACAAAGGGAAGAGAACCAGATGCTGTTGTCCCATGCACCCACATTGGAAAGAGGTTCATACATCATCAAACATCTCAGACTAATTGATTTGCCACTCTTGAGAGCATCTGATTTCAGGAAAGTCTCAAATCAATTTGGGAAAGATAAAGAAATCTTGAAAGACATTGCTTTGGAATCCAGCATTTAACTTCTTGGACAATCTAATCAATATAAGAGTGCATGTTTCTTGAAGAGTTGCAGCTGCTCAATCCGTAATCTGTTTATTTGGTTGAGACGTGGACCATTGACAGACCTGCTGACAATCTTTTGTGGTGATGTTGTTTAGGCTCATCACAGGACCCAATTGTTGCCAATGTATTTTGTCTGATCATCTGTGTTGTTGCAGCTACCTATTTGATAACTTATGAAGCTGGCATGGAGAATCACTGGTGGATTGCAATTTGTTATGATTCTTGCCAAAACATGCAATTCACTGAAAAGAATTTCAGTCTTGCTCCTGATCAGCTAAGGGATGTCTTCTTCTGGTCTCTATCATCAAAACACTCCAACTACATATACCTTATTGTGGTTGCAATAGGTTTGAGAATGCTTCTTTCTTGTGGCTATGGATTGAACTTGTTCAGTGTTGTGGTTGCCTGGATTTCTGTAATTTCATATATAATCTCTTGAAAGTTGAGGGGCAAAGTTCACCACCTAATTGCAGGCTTTCCTCCTTCACATTTCCTGCAGACTTGATTGGTTTCTAAAGCTGATTTGCATCTTCTATCTTGATGGCCACTTTCCACTTCAGGAGGCAAGGCAGCAGCAAGCTGGAGCATGTCAGCTAGGCTTTCTCTTCCCCTAATGTGTTCCTATCTATCTATGAAGGAAGGTAGTTTGTTTTGTTTTGTTTTGTAGTTATGAGATCCACCGAACTGGGATGCCTCAGATTGTCTTCTTGGTATTGTTGGAAAGCTCTTGACAAGGAGGGGTGCATGGGCTTGGTTCCATGACATTTGGACTTGTGGTGCAAAAGTTCTTGAATATTGAATGATTTCTTCACTGAAAATTAAATTAAATCATAGCTGAAAATTTAGCAGGAATTGGAATGCGCCTTTGGTGTTGTTGGAAAGATCTTGATGAGCAGGATTTAATGGAATTCATTTGGTAAGATTTGGATTCAGAATGTGGGAGACATTGATTTTAAAGTGATTTCTGCTGCTGGAAATTCAAATAAATTCCAAAAAACCATGTTTTGGAAGGAAAAATCAGTTGAGAACAATGGTAACACGTGAGCCAATGGCACAGGCCACACTAATAGTGCATTGAAGAAATTCAGGTCCAGCATCAGGGTTTTTCTTTGCTCCATTTTGTGAGGTAGGTGGACTGGCAAATCATCCACAAGAGGAATGAGCCAAATTTGGCTAGTGATCAGACAGGAAAGTAGAATTTTTTTAGAGAATCCTGCTTTGTTTTGGTGACATGTTATCCAAATATGGCAACTTCAGACTGTTTTTCCTCAAAAAATGCCAAATTTGGCCTGAATTTTGTTTTGCTGCCACAATGCAAAATCTCGCCAAATTTTTAAGATAAATAAATAAATTGTCTAGCATTTCTTCTTTGTGTCTTCTAACATATTACTGGAGGAAAGTCAATCTTGTGGAACAGAATTTGATCTATTGAGCTTTTGAAAGTTGTGGAGAGCTTAAGGTTTGTTCCTTCACACAGCAGCAGCAGCATAATGAAACAATTTTATGTTTAGTGAGACAAACAGAAACTCACCTGCAGATGTGTTGTGTAACCTGAGAGTACCTGTGAGGAAAAGCTATGATGTCACAAATGGCTTTCAAAAGGGTTTCAAGTTGCAAACCAGCACAGGGAAAAGACAAACAGAAACCTGACAAATGACTTTGTTCCATACACCTATTTGAGTTGTTGTTGTTTTTTGTAGGGGAGGTTACCATACAAGTGGGTTCTCCTGAGGGAGGGTTGCAGAATGGTGGTAGCCTGAGGCCATTCCCAAACGACAAAGAACAACAGATGAGTATGGGAACCTCCACATACAATAAAAATCTCTTCTTTTTCTTTCCTCCATTCTTTCCTTCTTGTTTTTTTGAACTTTCCTGATCTGCCCCATTTCTCCTTGTGTTTTTGAATTTGCCTGATCCGTCCAATTAAAACATCTTTCCATGGGAACATGGGAATGTAGAAATATAGCAGGCTCTCCCCCACCGCATATCTCCCTAGGGATGATCTTCTGCTTGGGGAGATCCCTCAAAATAAAAGGAGAAATAAAAAGAGACGTTTTTTACGACTTGCAGTACTTCTTCATGGCAAATGCTCTGGTGTGAAAAAAACACGAAGTTAAAGACAAACTTTTGGTCAACACAAAAAAGTTAGCTCCCACTGACAGAATGTCATGGTTTTAAACTTGCACCTGTTAACAATCTATATAGCAGATGAAAAGCACATGCTTCCGCAGAGAAAGTCCATAAGAGATATGGAAGTTAGTTCACCTGAGATGTATATATATATATATATACATATATTATAGTATTAGTATACAACATGTATATAGATTGTTTTACACATATGGGTTCGTTGATAAAAAAAGCCTGGAAATTATGTGAATAAATCTCCCAGTTTAAAAGAATTGGGTAGTACAATGCAGTTTTGGACCGCTATTATAGATTACATAACATGGGTATAACATATTGGGTATGAGTATTGGCATTGAAGAACATACCAGACTGGTATGGGACCTGAGGTCATATCAAGTATATATAATATGCCTTATATCAACACCTGTACCAGGTTTATATGTTTATACCTGTGATCTACCAAGCCAAAATCAGTGCCAGATTGGTATAGAAACCCAATACTAGGAGCTGACTAGTATGTTCAAAAGTCAATACCAATCCAACAACACCTGGTACAAAGGACTACCACTCCAAACTTCTTTCCAGCTTTGTGTGTCTGCAAACAAAGTGTACATAGTGAATACTGTGTTCTGTAAACTGTCCAGGCCAGAAGGGTTTGGAAATCCTTCTTTTGACACTTTTTTAAACCCAAGTTCTGATTAAGTTTACTAATAAGAGCATCTCCAGCGGTGTGTGCTCGGTATGTGATCCTTCACTTATGTGGGAAATGTTTCTGTAGTGGACTTCACATGAGCCTAGTGTGTAAGGATAGCAAACTTTGGCCAGTTTTTGGGTGCATCATAATGTCTCTGGTCTTTGCCTGAACGGGCAGAGCCAACAACAAACAAACAAACAAAACTAGCCATCCAAGACTTGGTGGCAAACACAGTAGGTAAAGTCGTCCCCCACCCCCCCACAGCTGCATACAAATTTTTTCCCAAAACAAAGTCAAGCTAGGAAGCCCGAACTTTGCTGACAAATTGGAGATGCATATATATGAAGGAAGATCAAACCTGCTGCTTGCACAGGAAGATCAAAATCTGTGTTGGGTTCTGGCCTTTGTTTAGGGTTTTGGAAGGGTTGACTAAAGATTATGCTTTCTGCTGTCAACATGCCTTCTGAATCTTCTTCGGATATGGCAGTATTAGAAAATGCCTTTCAGATGCGGGGTACCTATTGGTTAGATTTCTAAAATTATTGTATCTTATTAGTGGTAGTGTTGGTTGCAGAATATTCAACAAATATCATTTCTCTGTGAGCTTATACATTGTGGTGCAAGGGTGATGTAGTATTTAGTATCAGTGTCCTTTGTTTTTTTCCAAATTCTTGAGGTAAGTGGGTTGGCAACCATCCAAAGAGGGCTTAGCCAAATTTGGTGACAAGATAGAGAGGAAATCAGAAAGTTTAGAAATCCTGCTACCTATACATGTTGGCAACATGCTCGAACCTCTTGTCATATGTGGGGACATTGGTCCATTTTTTCCAAGAAGAAGCCGTTTATACCCATTGGAATTTAGGCTGTAAATTAATTAATGGGATAATAATGTTATAAAAGCCAGATTTGAATCTCACTTGTAAAATGGTACCTAGGAAATTTTGCTACAGGAATCTTCACAATTTCTAGACGTTGAAGGTAAAATAGCTATATATAAGTTAGTTGAGGTATGTTTCTTTTGGTCTTTCAGCAATGGGTGTAGCCTAAAAGCTTCTTCAAGGTCATGAACAAGAAGGTCAACTAAAAACCAATGACATGAATCCAATCCAAGAGGCAAACCATTAAATGGGTTCCAGGAGGAAAGGGTAGTAGTTAATACGAGGCTCATTTGTGGAATGAATGATCATCTCAGCAACTATCTAATACTTAAGGGAAATCAGTCTGCATTCTTAACACCAGTGACATCAAGTCCCATAAACAGGTTTTCAAAAAATGCAAGTGCAAAACAGTGATGAGAGTGATTAACTAACAGAAACCCAGATTATAACACAGTTGATCAATTATTGCAAACGTTTTTTGAATATGTTTACAGTTAAACTTACTATTAAGTGGTGCATTCAAAACCCCTGGCATCATCAGCTAACTTATAAGTTACACATCAAGTGAGAAAGGCTTTTTTTTTTTGTTTTTTTTTTCCCACACTGACAAAAGAGGAAGAAGAAGAGTACTAGCCTACTACTGTAGTTACAATTCTGTCGTCTCACTGTTCATGCACAATAATGTCCAGAATCCAGACACATACAGCTTGTAGCTGTAAAATGAAGCCACCCCAGAGTCTTGAACCCTCTTTATTTGTACTTTTACTTCACTTACAAATTTCATCAAGTGAAACTGGCTTCTCCTTGATACAAAATCTTGTAACAACTGCAGCTCTCATTTGCTGCATGGCCCTCTGCTTTTAATTCCTGTCTCTATGTGTATTATGCACTTAGTCAATGGTGTTGTTAAACTCACTCCCCTTCTCTCTACTGCATTGCAAATTTGCATTGCTAGGTACTAACTTCATTTGGTCATCAATGTTTTGGAGTCTCCTCCCCTTTTCTAGTCCCAATCCCTTGAATGAGGGAAATCTCTTTGTCAGCCTTGCCTTGGTAGGCAAGGATATTGTGTTTAGATTCATTATAGAGTATAGTAGCTTAAGGGATTTTGGCCCCTAGGTAATAATAATAATAGGTCTATTTTTATATGAGGATTTTTAAAAGATGATATTTTTGGCTTGTGTTGAAACTGGAGATTAGTTCTAGAGTTATGATATCTTGAAGGATTTTGGTTTCTTTTAGAGGATTTTTTTGAAGACTATATTTTTGCATGGTGAAGTACTTGAGTTTTGCAGAATTCTTCTTTTGCATTAAGATACTTTTTAAAATGTAAGTGGCAAGGCCACAGTGTGACACACCCCTAAACCCTAAACTTAAAACCCAATTTCATTTTAGTCTTTCTTTTCAAAAATATCAATTCCAATTCCAATTCCACACATAAATGGAAATTGAGAGAGAAACCGGGTTCCAAGTCTGGTTTTTCACAAATTTTTTTTTTTTGATTTCAATTCTAACCTGTTCCACACAAGTCAGACCCAATTCCAATTGAGTCTTTCACTAACCAGAACTGGAACCTGGGTAAGTAAAGTGCTCAACACTGGTTTTTACCATGGTGTCAGGTAGTGTAGATGGGGTTTAGGGTTTAGGGTTTCACACAAGGCACACAAAAAGGGGCATGTGCAAAAAACCTGTAACAGAGCTCTGTACTGTTTCTGGAAGTTTCAGTCTGCTAATCCTCTTAACAAACTTTTTAATTGAGACTTGTGTGAGGCAGATTTGGCATAGCCAAAGGAGGAGTAGTATTTACACAGCATAATTTTCAAGTGCATATGTAAGATGCCCTCCAAATACATTACCAATTTTCTCCAAGTGCTTTACAAGTAGGAGGGTATTGTGCAAAGAGTGGGGCTTAAGCACATGCTGGAGGTGTAGTGGAGGGGTGCTTAGGACCAGGCTGGTTTGAAAGTTTTTTAAAGGACCTAATACCAAGACCAGGTTGGTATGAAAGTTTTAAAAAGGACCGAATAAAGTTATCCGTAAAGTCAGGCGATTAAGAAGGGGGTGAGAACGGCCAGTTTTGGCATAATAAGGCATCAAATGTGTAACTGGGAATGAAATTTTACAAAACAAAATAACTGGGACCCAAACTAGTTTTTCCACCAATTTTGGTGGTAAACTGAGTTTCATAGCTCTTTCCCTTTTCCAGAGCGCCTCCACTGGTGCTACATATGTCTTCACTGCTCCTAGCTGTACAAGTACTGTAATTGCTCTCAGACATTGTGCATTAATGCTGAATTTCAGCATTTCATACTGAGATTTAATAAAATTTTCTTACTTTGCGGATACCACTGAAGGAGTGGATAAGGGTGAAAGCAGAGGGGATAGGGGGTGAAAGAGAAGGTGACTTTACGGATAACTTTAATACCAAGACCAGGTTGGTATGAAAGTTTTTTAAAGGACCCAATACCAAGCCCAAGTTGGTCTTAATGTTCTTAAGAGGACCCATTACCAAGACCGGGTTGGTATCAAAATTCAAAGACATATGCAATACCAGGAACAGGCCGATAGGTTCAAAAGCCAATGGATAGGTAGTCAATACCCGACCAAGGTTCAACGTCCATTTAAGCCTGGGCCCTCTAGGAGGCATAAAATTTTTAAAGACCTTGGCAATGTATTATTAAGTATGTCCATTTGATAGTCAAAATTAAAGTATTGATAATTCTTTGATAAGAATTCCATTTTCAGAGTTGACATTCCACACTGAAAAAAGAGATATTACTTCTTTGTATATAGTTTTAGCCCACTTTACCAAGGAAGATATTTTTCCATCATATCTTTCTTTTGGCTTGAATGATCTACAAAACTGAACCTCCAAAAAAACCTAAAATTATATGGGAGGAGCAATTGCAATGCAGAATTTGACATTGGGTGATGATGCTTCTTGATGACCCACTTATTATTATCATCATATTAATTTAGAACCCAAATGATTAGAGGTAGGTATGTGTGTGTGAAGGGTGATTATAATAAGCCACCATAGCTTGCTTAATTAACATTGCTTGGTAACCATACCTGACTTGGTTGTTTTAAATTCCACTTATTACCACTACTGCTAGCCTACTCACAACCAAGTTTGGTCCAAACTAAATTAACTATTCTTATGAGACTTTTGGGTGACCTAAAAAAAAGGTCAATAATACTAGGTACCTTGTGAAAATGCTTAATTACTACTTCTTGCAGAAGCAGGTCTTTTGCTTTCAATGATTCTTTTTGGAGTTTCAGCTTTGCTGACAATATTACCTATGATGATCCAAATTGGCTTTTGACACTTTCATTCAAAACTCTCTGGTGTTTAATGGAACTGTTGATCTATATAGGTACTTTGTCAGTTCCTGATCATCATATATATATGAGAGGTTCTGAGTCTTGCCCCTGACCTATTATGAATCACTTTGAAATCATTGGGAAACATTTGGTAAAATAGTTTTTTGCTTTTCTATAACTTTGAATTTCGTGGGGCTCATTCCCAAAGGAATCCTGCTCCCAACTCTCAAGTCCCTTCCTTCCTTCTCAACTCTCAAGCCTTTGGAAGTCAGGAGCTGCTGTGTATCAGGTAGAGTGATTTGCCACCCTCAGGGTAAGGGTATATATATATAAAAGCTCTATAAAAGATTATGCTCAAGGTAGAAGGGTATAAGATGGAATTCTTCAGCTTGCTCTCAACATGAGATTTGTACGTATGGTTGGTGTGTTGTGAAAATGTCGAAAGGATATATATTGGTTTTGCTTACACTCAAGGTATGGGTATATATATATATATATATGAGTATTCTCAAAGATTGCCTTCAAGGTAACGGGAATACATGAATTTTCTAAAGAGGGAATATATGAATGATATTTGTTCAAAGTTTAGGGTATGCATAAATTTTTAGTATTAAAAAAAACATTGTTGTATTGAAATTTTTAGATATTAATTATTAATAAGTTCAATAAGTAGGTTAGTACATGAACTAATACGAGTAAATGAAGTAATAACATGTGAAAGAACATGAAGGGAAGGATTTCTCCACATCCTTGATAGTTGAGTCATTTTTAAAAAATTAACATTTTAGATGGATATTTTGTTTAAGATACACCTTTGAATCAACGTTTTTTTGTGTGTGAAATTTTGTTCAAATGCAAAATCCAATGGTGGGATGTGAATCATATAAAGGGAAAAAAAAAATTGGAATTTTTGCCAAAAAAGTAGGGTTTCTCTTTGCAATTTGCTTCAATTTCACTACCCCACCTTTCTCCATCACCGCTTCTTGCAATTGCAAGATTTGCATAGGAACTAATAGATGCCCCTCATCATAATGTGATCGCCAACTTTTGTACTTTGGGTGATTCACAATGAATACATTTCTTTTTGTTGTCTTTCGCATCACACCTCCTTCCTAAAGTTCTCACATTCGTAAGGAGCTTGTTGTTAGCATATGGTATGTCGCAACTTGGGATCACTTACATCCAACATGGTTTCACCACCTATTACACAAGGGTACCATGTTTTAATGGGGGGGTGGAAGAGCAAAAACCCTTTGAGCCATGTAGACAAAAACCCGGATTTTCCACTCTGCCCCACATCCGAGAAGCCTTCCACTTTCGTGATGGCTTCGAATAGTGAGGAGGGCCAATTTTCCTCAAGCTTTCACTTGGCTCAAGTTGAAAGTCCCATCATGAATTGGCACACACGGTCCAACTCATGCATGTGCCGGATCTCGAGCATGAGTTTGGAGTAAGCCCTCACATATTGCCTCAAATTTTCATTTGTGGCATTCACAAGGTCACGAAGTTTGCACCTCGAGATGTAGTCGAAGTTCCTTGGGACAAATTTGGTTTCGACGCGTTCTTTGAAGAACTCCCAAATGTAGCCATGGTTCTTTTCTTCCTCTTGTCTCATTATTCTCCATCATGTGGCAACATAGCCTTTCAAGTAGGACTAGGCAAGCTCCACGGCCGAGTGCCGTCCAACCTTGGCAGCATGCAAATAATCTTCCATTTCTGCAAGCCAAACATCCACAACCTTTCGATCGCGGGCACCATCAAAGTTCTCGGGTTTGGCTGGTTCAAACCTCACATCCTTGGATGCTCCTCCTTTGAGGGCCATAACCAGCTCACTAAAGTCAAGCCTATTCATTTTGAGGAGGATTTCCAATTGTTCCTAGGCGAATAGGACCAAGCTCCATTGCTCCTCCTTGCTTTTGGGCTCGTCTTGGTCCTTTTCCTTAATTGATTCTAGTGGGACTACACTATCTTCGTTGGGTTCTTCCAACATGGTGTCTTAAGTTTGCTTCCGATTATTCTTGGGTGGCATCCGAAACTCCCAAGAAGTGACCCGAGCTCAACCGGAGCTCTGCTACCAAGTGGCGCGCTCCCAAGTCCCTAGTTAGCCCCAAGTTGGGGGCTAGATTACTCAAGTTGCGGAAAGATGGGGACTCGGGGCACACTCTTAGCTTCCAGCACTAAAAGGGGTGAGAGGGGCATGCTGAAAGCTCCGGGATTAGACTAGGAAGAGGGACAAGCTTACTTAGTTATCGGTCCTACATCCAAATCCAACCAACAAGTTGGTTAGAACTCATTCGGCACATTTTTAATGTTAGGACAAACCACAGGCAACCTTGGACTCACTTGACTCACCACGGCCCAGACTTGGGGGAAGCCACCACCTTTCCCCATATAGTATTCTTTGCAGCTCTCCGCCGCACTTGCATCCAAATGGCTCTTTTTCTCGGGACTCCCAAAGTGGAGTCTCGAAATTGTCCCGGTTTGGACTCCCGAGACTTTGGGCGTTCATAACTTCTCACGTCAAACTCGGATCGGGACGAAGTCTGAACCAAAGTTGTAGCTCTCTTCGAGAGCTTTCCAACGGTGTGTCGCACTTCACCTACATGCACGGAAATCGACCAACTTTAGTGGTTGGGAATCAAACTTGCAGTTTGACTCCCGACCCTTCTTTCGACCATAACTTGTGCTACAGATGTCCAAATGGCTCATGCGAGGCCATTTAGGACATCTACACTTCAAGACCTTTCTAATGGTATAAAGAACACATCAATGCAAGGTGTTTTGACCCCTACGATCGCGCTCTAAGATTTCGGGAGTCCCGAAGGACTCCCAAGTCCCATTTTTGGGAGTGTGAGTGGCGACCTCACAACTCCCTCAAAGTGGGGTTGCGACAACAAGCCTCCTTTTCAATAACTTTTGGTGGTGTCAGGTTCATATCAACATCCACCATCGCCCTAATAACTTATTTAAGGAGTTGGGCCTTTTTCATTTTAGTTATAGCCATTAGGTTTATGGTTGATCAATGTCTTTTCTTTCTTGAAGCCTTAACATGAGTCCACAATGAGACATTTTTTTTTAGCAACACTTTAAGGTGGTGTGTGATCTTCTACCACCCTTAACCTATGCATGTCTTTTTCCATTTGAACAACTCATTAAACAACAAATGATTCAACTTCAAGATTCCATTTCAGAATGTTTACACAATCATACCTTTTCCAACATGCTCTTTGATGAGATATTTGAAGCCCATTGTGCCCAAATTTTATCATGTTCTAGCCGAAGGGCAGGTGCTTAATTTACAACTTGATTAGTTTTCCCAACCTTTTGATTATTTTCCCCAATTTTTGCCACAACATTTTGTACGTAACTTGGACTACCCCATCCTTCAATTATAGGCATCCCTCGATGAGTGTGCACACATCCCATTGACCATATGAGGATCCACTTCTTATGTTGTGCTCATGGTAATGAACGCATTGAAACCCATGATGTAATTTGTGACACCTTTGTCATCATTGCCCAAAATGCTGGTTTCCACGTGGGATGAAAACAATTACATGCGCTTCCTTCAACCACATTCAGTTCCTTTTGTTGATGAATTGACATGGTGCCTACGAAAAATGGCATTCGCATTGTAGTCGATGTTGTCATTGTCGACCCAACGCGAGTGGATTATTTCCTCGATCTTGCGCAATTCAAAGATTTGTTGCCTCCAATGCAGTTCAAGCCAATGAAAGGAGTTATCACAATTGACACCCCACTGATCAATTCCTTCTTTGAACAATTGAGATATTTGGTTGTTTACACAAACATGTCGATGTACTTTTACATGATTGTGCCAATGCCGTTTGGAGCTTGAAAAGGTTAAAAGGCCTTCATCTTTCTACCTTGGTCACTTTTCTTTGTCAAAATTTTTTGACCACATTACAAAAGATGCAAGTGTCCTCCATCTTAAGTCAAGTGATAGTCACAGGCTTGATCACTTATTCATTTCCACCCCTTCAGGACACACCTCCCATCACCATGGCTGATCTATTGCAAGTTGTTAATTTTTGACATATAAATATGGCTGACCCACCATAGGCGATCAGTTATGGACATGGAGATTTTCACACCTACTTTGAACCAACTTGATATCTTGTCATTTCTCCCTTTTGCTTAATTTTATTCCTTTGTACATTTTCCTAATTAGGATGTGTTTGTTTAATAAAGCTTTACTAGACTTCGATGATTATGTAGTTCACTCAAGATAACTAAGAAAACAAAATTAATTTCAGATCACGAAATCCAACAATTTCATCGGCCATAACATACCCCCCCCCGCCCCCCCAAAAGCCTATTCAACACCTTTTGTATACCAATTTGTACACCCCTGAATCTGTATACTATAACATCGTTATAGAGACTAGGGTTAAAAAAGCAAGGTCTTTACTGAACCTAGTTTTTCCAGAAGTAGCCGTAATGTAGTGATACTAGTTACCCCTAGCATTAAGTACTCATTACGCCCTAATCATGCCTATGTTGTAGGTACCTACAGATAGTCCTTTTCCCATGCCGGGAATGCAACAAGCTACGTTACATCAGGTCGGTAATCTGCATTTACTGCACAATTCTAGTTTTTAATGTGCAGTTCCGGCCTTTCCCTCGCCAGTCAGATTACTAACGCCAACACGTCTCCTCTCGCGCGCTTGACGAAGAAAGCGATCGAGAGAAGAGAGAGAAGAAAAAGAGAGAGGACGAGAAAGACGGGAAGAGAGCGCTCGCTCGTTCGCGTTGTTGCGTTTGAAAAATCACGGGATTGTAGCAATTTGATGCTGTTTTTTTTCTCCCTCCCTCTGCAAGTTCGTTTTGTAGTGTGGTAGAGTTTTTCGTTTTTTTCGAAGATTGGACTTATCGATGAGATGCCGGGACGAGGGCGCTAGAACTGTGTGTTTTTCGCAATGAGATAAGACATGGATTTTTCGCAATGCTGTCCGTAGTTGAAAAGAAGCTGCTGCTTTTAAGTGCTGCTCTGATGTGCAAAATGTGGTACCTAATAGGCGTAGCATTTTGTTTGCAACTGGACTAGAAGCTAGAAAGATTATCTTGTCGATGTACGGGAGTAGCCAGTCGGACTCCAAACAGGTGAGACTATGATCTTTTGTTGTTTTATAAGGACTTGTTAGATTGTGCAGTAGGCGGGGTGAAGCCCCGGGAACAGGTGTGCAAGTACGTTATGGTGCCTGCGCTGGAAGGAGAAATTTTCATGGAAGTTTTGTGACCAGTGGCTGTGAAGGAAATGCGTCGATTTGCAATGTTGTATATTGCAAGAACTTGCTGCAAATAATTTGTAGTCGTAGGCTTGTAGAAGTCGGCGTTGCAGCATTCTGGCACGCTTGTTTCTTTGCGGCAGAACAATGCAAGAACGGTTGTTGGCGTTCCCGCAATAGATCAGTTGCAGGAGGTTTCTGGGACGGTGTTTGAACCAGTACAGCTCTAGCAGCCTTCCAGTTTTGTTTCCTTTTTTCCATTTTATAGCTTCTTCTCGTGGGAAGAATGCCAAGAGTATGGCGCAAGGGCAGCTGAGCTACTGGCGGCGGTTTTGAACGCAGAGCTTCTCAGTTGCATATGTACCATGATGCTGCTCTACTGAAGTTGTTCGTGAACGAAGCAAGGCCAGGAACTCTTTGCAGGAAGAAGCCTTGGCAGTGCAGTATGTAAAGGAAGAAGAAAGACTTTGAAAGGTCCTGTATCAGGAGTCTAGTCCGTTTGTAGATGTGATCAGGAATGTTGCAAAACCTGAGGCCATTTTCCTGAGGAAGAAGTCGCCAGTAGTCATCGACGACGAAGGGATTTGTTGTCGAGATTGAGTCATCCTTCTCGCACAATGCGAAACCATGGCTGGGAACTGCCGTATCATCCTCTGCAGGTAAGTCTTACCATTCGGCAGGACCATGTAACCAAAACCTCCTGTACACAGTATACAAGAAAGCTTACATGCAAATCACGATTTCTACAACTACAGGCTTTGGTCCTATGAGAGACACAATGTGAGAACAGGTCTCAGAGAGAAGGATCCCTTTTGGTGTCCTTCAGGCTGCACATTGAATAATATTGGATAGCCTCATGTGTATGCTTTATTCTAGGAATTGGCAATCTCAAGTTCTGTGCTTCTTTTTTGAATTTGTGCAGACAGTGGCAGTTGCAGTGTTTGCCGGATTGGCTTTCTCCTTCTATGTGTTCTTCATTCCCTTTGTGGGAAACAGAATCTTGAAGTTCCACATTTATGCAGTGTTTTCCCCTGTGGTGAGCAATCTGTGCTTTTTTGGTACATGAGACTTGTACATTGTGCTACATGAAGGAACCAATGCTACATGATAGACTTTTGAGAAATGGGTGTTAATTGAAGTGGCATGTAGCCATTGTCAAGCACCATTTTGTATTGTATGGGTGAAGGGGTTTAAGCTTTTAAAAACCTTTGTCTTTGTGTTGCCCACAACTCCTCCCTCAATGGAGTGGAGGTTTCTAACGCAAGTTCATTTAGTGGGTGCAAATCCTTTTTGGTTGACAAGAGATGGTTCAAGCCTTCATGATCTTTTGTGGCCTCTGTACAGATTTCAGAAGAGTGACATGTGGTTTTTTCCTGCACAGGTTCTTGCTGTTGTGATTTTGTATGTTCGGTGTGCAGCATGTGATCCAGCTGATCCAGGTGTGCACCGGTCGAGACGACAGGCTGCCTCCCAGTCAAAGAAAGTGGCAGTATCCAAAGGCAAGCCTGCCAAAGAGTTCACAAGTAGTGATACTGGTGTAGAGCAATTGCAGGATGAGTCTGACCGAAGCTTACCTTCTACCTTCCCCTTGAAGTGTGAGGAGACAAATGCAGTCAGGGGTGTCTGTAGCTATCTGGGGGTTTGCCTTCATCATTTAGTTTGTAAAAAGCAACAAGAGTCGGAAAAGGTGAATGCTGGAGAGCAATTACTCTATTGTAGCATCTGTGATGCAGAGGTGAGCAACTCAGCAGGCATTGTTATATTGTAGCATGTAGTAATGAAGAAAGATGTTGTGAATTGATTTAGCTTCAGATACAACTCAGGTAAGGGGAAACAACAAGTGATATAGACCAGTCCTGATAATATGAGGCCTGGATTTTTGAGCAGATCTCAAAGAATAGCAAGCATTGCAGAGCTTGTGATAAGTGTGTGCAAGGGTTTGATCATCACTGCCGGGTATGAGTCCAAACAGATTTTGGAATTTGGAAGTTTTCCTGTGCAATGCTCCTCCTACATCCAACTACAAGTTTCTAGAAAGCAATGAGATGATGGAATGTAGCAGTTTGGACAGAGCTTTTGTAAGTCAAAAAGTGTTCTGATGACATTTTTGTTACTTGTGAGAACAGTGGCTTAATAACTGTGTGGGAAAGAAGAACTACACAATATTTGTGGCATTGATGGTCTCATGTCTCCTATTGGTAAGAGATTCCCATTCTCATTCTCATTCTCATTCCCATTCCTCTGTGGCATGTGTTCGAGAACTCACCAGCCAGACCCTTTATACTTATGATAGCACAGTTCAGAAGTGTAACTGGGAAGAGTGTTTGTTCATGAGATAAGCTCATGGAGTTACAAATTAGGTAGATTGATGAATATTGCTGGGTTCTGATGGCTGTCGAAGATATTCCCTGACTAAACTTTGGATGTGGTGATTTGTAATGTGCAGCTTGTAATTGTATGGGCGACAGGGATTCTTGTACTTGTGCGTTGCTTTTCTCATAGAGAAATTTTTGACAAAGACATTGCAGCATGCCTTGGCAGCAGTTTCTCACGAGTGCCTTATATCATTGTAGTGGTCTGTGGCTTAACTTCTTGGATGTTTTTACTGCATATTACAGATCTGATGGGGAAATGTTTTCTGGTTTACACTGCCTTCAATTTCTAGGATAATTTAGCAAGAGCACCCCTGTGTGGTTTGACCAGAAACACTTGCGTCCTGCAGGTATCACTCACATTATTGGCACTTTCAGCAACAGTGCCTCTAACTCAACTATTCTTCTTTCATGTAATCCTTATTCACAAGGTGGGATAACCTTTTTTATGAGAGTCTCCTTGTCTTCTACAACTTTGCTTTGGCAACACAGTATTTTCCAACTGGTCTTGAACTAGTTGAGGTTATTGTCTAGCTACACTAGGACTCTAAGGAGGTTGGAAATAATTTCTGATTTCCAATGAAATTTCCAAGCTGATGTGTAATCACTGCATACATCAACTTTCTTCATGATAACAACTAGTTTTTTTACAGGAGATTGTGCACCATCCGTGCATCCTCCAAGTCTATTCTCTGAACTGAAGCCCTTGTGGAGACTCTATGCAGGGCCTTACAACATATGATTACATTTTGGCCATAAGAGATCAGGGGCGAGGATTTGGGGAAGGAGATGGTTTAAACAGTATGATGTCATCTCCTGCTAGTTCAACTGTAACAGGGGTGAGTGGCTACAGCTCATCCGGTGCCCTGGCTCTGCAACAAGGTGTGTTCTGCACACCGCCACGCATGTTTGTGGAGCATCAACAGGTATGTAGAAGACAAATTACTTCCTTTGAATCCAGCAGTGTCTCATTCAGGGGAGAGATCCCAATGCTTTCCTTTGTGCATTTGCTTGGTCATTCCCTCCTGGTCTGGCTGGTTAAATCTAAGAATGTTCTGGATGAGGTCATTTTATGTGAATCTGGTGTAAGTGCTCCACATTTTAAAAATAGGATGGGTTTTGTCTGGTTGGAACAGACTGTACTTCCTTACAGTATTGACTTGGAAGCTAGTGGTGGAAAGCCAGTGAAACAAGGTGCAGGCACAGTGCAGGAACAAAAGAAGATACCTGTAGGAATTAATCCCTGGAAGCTGGCTCGCATCAGTACAGATGAAGCTCTAAGAGCAGCAGCACGTGCTCGTGAAAGTTCATCCATTGTGTGGCCCACCAGAGATGCTCCAGGCTCTTTACATGTTACAGAGACAGAGGAGAGTGGTGTGGACAGCAGCCACAGTGCAAGTGGGGAGATTACGGTTGTTGGTGGTCGACAAGTTCGGAGGAAACATGATGTTTCTTATCCATCTGGGAAAGAGCGCTGGCTGATGTTGGAGGAGCGCCGAGATAAGAACATGATACCCAGCAGAACTGCAGGGCCTCCCTTTGGACACAGAATTAGTCAGAAACCAAGGTCTCCACTTGCTGTGCGCCATAAGCAGATGCTTTTCAAATGTAGTCCCAGCAGATTTTCTGGTGAATTTAGACCTTACTCTGGAGGCACATATGCTGGGAGCTCATACTCTGGGAGCCATATGGCTTCTCCTGATGTATTCCCAGATTCTCCTGACCTCCAATCACTACCCCAAGTGCTCTTAGCAAAGTCACTTGCCCCTAACTGTGGACTGGGTAAGGTGTTGTTGGAAAGATCTAGAAGTGATGGTTATGAGGCATCCATGGGAGACAGTGGCGATGAAAATGGTGAGCAATGCCAGCAGCCTAGCCAGGAATGGAATGATGCCAACCTTATGACTTCATCAATAAGTGCAACTGAGAAGGTTGCCACTTGGGAGGAGAGCCTGGAGGATGATTTGATGCCAAGGGGGAGCTTGGGGTCAAGAAGCTTGGGCTCTAAAGGTTCAAGAAGTTCAAAGGCTGAGAGCTCTGGAGGTAAAGAGCATACCTTTTGGTTTCAATGTATTCTCACAGGGTTATGTGTTTGAGGTTACGTGTAATTGAGATTGCAAAGTCTCGAAGTCTATCTGTTACAATATTGATGCCATGGATACTCCAGGTGGATCCAGAGCTGAAGCCAACATTCTGAAGCATGTGAAGAAGGAATGGCCAGAGCTTTCAGATGAACTCTCAGTCTCTTCAAACAACAGCAACAGCTCTTCACCAACCTGTTACAACTCTCCACTGAGGAATTCATCTGATTTTCAGTTGACAGGAGACAGCAGTAGCCAGTATAAAACCCCTGATGAGAATCAAGCTGTCTCTGTGTATGATGGTCCTTCCACATCTTTGCCTTCCAAAGCCATGTCAGGAACAAGATCTTTACTTTCAACTCAAAGGCTCATGGACAGCATTCTGCGGTTCAAACGGGCTCTGCCTTCGTCAAAGAGCAACAATGCACTCTTTGAGCCAACTGCTTGAGTTGCAAGAGCTTTATAATGTTCACTCTTGCAGATCAAGGAGTTGGTTTACCTTCCAGTTTTTCCTCTAGTAGGTGTGCCAGTTTTGCATGCTACGGTTCTCAGAAGAGAATCAGGGATGTAATTTTTTTTCTTCTGTTTGCAGTAATAGATGGTACTATCAACTGGTGCTGTATTGTTGCCATGTGCCCACAATGACAAACCATTGCAGTGCCAACATGTGTGCAACTTGTTCATTGTGCCTCAGCAAAGGTGGGAATTTGAGTGTATCCCTGAGTTATAGGTTGCACTTCCAACTTTAGTACAGAACTGAGAGATGCCTACTGTCCCTTCAAAGTCAAATCTCCTCTCTTTTGCCGAGCTCATGAAATTGTGCAGATTATATTTCCTGTGTGACTGCTTGGGTTCCTCAATTTCATGTCAGATATGTACACACAGGCTTGGGTGTTGTGGAGTAGGTTGGAATATGGGTATTGGAGTATGTTTTGCCATGGAGCTGGACAATCAAATGCGTGGAGAACTCAACCAACACTTTGGTTAGTAAACTTTGCAACATTCATTTTGCTTGATGAGGCGAATAAATTTGTGCCATGCTTAAGAATGTTTGTTGTGTACAACTAGATGTGAAATCACAGGTTAACGTGGATGTTACATTCTTCATCATATTATTTGTTTGCAATTTACACACCAAATGTCACAACATTTTCAAATTTAACACCACGATATCTCTAGAGAAAACAATTGACACATAATAAAAAAGACTAATTGGCTAATAAAAACGACTAATTGTTCTAATGAAAAAATTCAAACGAGTTTTGGTTCCAGTTCGAGTTCCACACATAAAACAGAATCAGAAACTCAATTCTTGGTCCAGTTCTTAAAAGTTTCCAGTTATGATTCCAGTTTCAGAACTAATGTGCAGTTCAGATTAGTGTGCATGAGTCATGTTAGGTGACTTATTAGTAAAATCATGATGCGCATTAATGTGCATCACCCAAATTAGATGATTTGTTAGGAAAGACATCCCATAATTTTTAAAGTTGAATGAAAAATTGGAAAAGTCATTTCACAAATTGATCAAAACTAAATGACTCATTATGAAAGTCATCTCATAATTTAGTGTGCATAATTAGAACTGAATGAGTCAATAAAAAAATCATTTCTTAGTTTAACGTACACGATAAGTCACATGCAGAGTCACGTAAGGTGTAACACTTTTAGAATTTTTAATATATTTTTCTAATGACGAGTCATATTGTGAATTGCTTATGAGTTAAGGTTGTAAGAACTTTCCAATATAATTTTCTATTATTTAGTATATAAATGAATGTTTGACACTAATTAAGAATATTTTCATTTGATTAAAATTAAGTTTGTTGTAAAGCATTAAAAATTCCATAAATAAACTTGAGGAATAAAAATTAACAAATTGATGAAAAAATATTCAATATTTTTTGTGTAATTTTGTGAATGTAAAATCCATGATAGAAATTGATGAGTATGATATATTAAATATGCATAGAATATAAATATGTGAATAAATGTTTATATATATAAATATATATATATATGCTCATAGTTATATAACAAAAATACATAATTTCAATCCTTCAACTATTTTTTTGTCACAATCTCCCATTTTGAGAACTACTCATCAAAGTGTTGCATAATATGAAATGGGCCTCATAACAAATTATGCTAAAAAATGCAACACATTTGACAAGGCCACTCACGATCTTATATATTAAATCTACAGGTCGGTCGGTCTGTCTGTCCGTCTGTCCGGGCAGTTTCCGGGCACTGCCCGGGCCAGCACGGACCTTTGTTTTTTTAAATTTTTATTATTATTATTATTTTTGTTTTGTTTTGTTTTTTTTTTGATTAGTTTTGTTTTCTGTGTCAGTTAAACTGCCTGGACCTTTTTTTT
>Ga0116227_10000658_pt1 | contig 69752 bp, 46 predicted proteins | sample S1TSphgellanicum_FD_89693 | JGI IMG/M metagenome (GOLD analysis project Ga0116227, IMG submission 89693) | Host-associated microbial communities from peat moss isolated from Minnesota, USA - S1T2_Fb - Sphagnum magellanicum MG | ecosystem: Host-associated > Plants > Peat moss > Unclassified... | reverse complement strand
CATGTTAAGGATCATCATTACTACATTATTTTTTTTAAATTGAACTATTTAATTTTCCTCACAAAAATTTGTCTGTTATAAATATAATTTGTAAAAAAAAAGGGGAAAAAAGGGCTGAAATCTTTTTTAAAGGAAAAAAAAAAAAAAAACTGCAACCGTGAATGAGCCCCTAGATATATATTGGGGGGTCGCAAAAACAATGAGAGCTTCAATGGGGTGCAACCAATCGTGTGGATCAACCTCGTAATTTTAGCAGCCTGTCATGATGAAGCTACTAATCATAAGGTCAACTGCATTACTAGCGAAGATCTAATTGACAGCTTAAATTCTTCCAGGCGTTGATAAAAAATGCTGAGTCAAAAATTTAGCTGGAGTTCACAATCAATGAGGGCCTGCAGAAGCACTCAACATAAGCAAAGTCTGCAGCTGGATCCCAAAGAGACGTGGGTACAGTTTGGAAGAGTTGCAACGCACCTTGTATGTGGCGTCGATGCTGCAGTGATGCCACTAGAATGATTCTAGATTTATGAAGGGACGAGCACCCGGACTCAGCGCTCGGACTCAGCGCTTTCAATTTCAAAACAAAAAAAAATGCAATGCAGCCACCCAAAAAGCTTGGACGTCAGTACTAAAATGCCTGTAACGGACATAGAGATATCTCCTGCCTTAATAGATTTCCACCAAGGTTTAGAACAATAGACTTTCTCAAGCTCTTCACTTGCAATGGAAGCAGCTTATAATACAATTGTCGACCCCGCCTCTTCCGCAATCGCCTCCAGTGACACATGCATTCGGCGGTAAACTGGTACTAGAGCATCAAGGGGTTTGCTTTTGAGAAGTAAAAAACACAGTGTTTACAAGCAGAGCTTGGAAACTTCCCATTTCTGACTTCCCGCGTGTGCCAATTTATCGTATGTCAGATATTAATATTTTCTGAAAGGTTCTTAATTTTAATATTTTCTGAAAGGTTTAATATTGATATTTTCTGAAAGGTAAATTAATATTAATATTAAACCAGAAACAAAACAACACCTTTCAGAAAATATTAATAGGTTTTTTTCTTTCTTTCTTTCTTGTTTGGAACCAGTGTGTGTGTGTTTTTTTAAAAATTTAAGTTTATTATTTATTTTTAAAGCGAAATTTTGCCAAAATAAGAGAAGAAATTTAGGGCTGTGACCTTAAGTTTTTTCCTTCTTGTTTGGAACTCGTCAGTGGTTTTTTCTTTTCAATTTTTGTGATGTAGCCAATTTACTGGTGGCGACCATCAATAGAGAAAAAAATTGCCAAATTAATCTGGCTATAAACCAGATGTGAAAGTACACAAGCTATCAATCCTTTTATATTTCGGCTACTCTGCTGGATCCTGTTCCAGACATCTGAGGACTTTTATTTTTATTTTGAATTTCGGAATCTGACAAAAAAATTAGGGCCATTTTTCACAAAATTTATCCTTTGTATGTGTTGAAATCATATTTTTCAAGCTGAGAAAAATGCAAATTTACCAATTTTTGTGATGTAGCTGTGGTGGCAATCATCCAAATTAGGCTATGAAAAAAATATGAAATGGCATTTTTTTCACATCCTTATATAGTTTTGGCTACCTGCTTGAGATTCTTTTAAACTTTGGCAATTGGTTTTGAAAAAAAATTCATTGAATTCAAGACCAAAAAATTCAAATTTTTGGCAACAAATGAGATTTTGCACCCAAAAAATGGCTGGTTTGGAACTCTCTCTTCTCTTCTTTTAAGTGGGAATCAGCCTTTTCTGTGCTGTGAAATTTCACATCTGGGGTGATTTATTTATTTTTCAGAAATACGACTATTTTTATTTTTATTTTTAAATTTCAGGTTTCTCATTGCCGAATTTGGACTCTGTTTTGGGAACAATTGATCACCCAGATTCTACATTAAGTTTCCGCAGGTAGCCAACAAATTGAAAAGGATCCTTAAATATTGCTACTTGAACATATCAATTTTTTTTTTTAATTCTAAATTTGGCTAAATCATGTTATGGATGGTCACAACTTCTGTTCCCCAAAAAAATTAGCACAAAAAAAGAAAAGAAAAAAAAAAAAAACTCTGATGGAAATTACAGGCTACTCATGCATGTTTTATTTGTTTGAGTTTATTAGGTTTGATAGTGTTGGCCCATTCATATAGTAATGTATTTAAATTATACAGGTATATTATGTAGACTTTAAAGTTCACATAACTTCCACATTTCAACCTTATGGGACTGCATGTTGATTTCTTCTTCTTTAGGCTTTAGGGTTTACATATGTATGGTGGAATTTATTTACACTCCATGTAAGTGTATAAAGCCCACCTAAATCCATGTAGGTGTAAAACACAACATCAATTAAGTGCAAAATCATGTAAGTTCATATTACCTTACCCTAAGGTCAGTTTCATCATTAAATAATCCTCAAAATAGTGAAATGAAATTTTGTGAAATGAAGTTGACGTGTCGAAAATCATCATAATTATCATAGGTTGCAATCTGAATAATTTCACTACTCATGTGACAATATCATAATAGATCATGGAAAAATCAATAATTTCAATTTTTTAAAACGAATTAATTTTTTGAAAAAAATTATTATTATTCGTTTTGTCCATGTGGAGACTGACCCTAGGCTACAGTATGTCATGTAAAAAACACTACCTACTTTTTTGGGGCTAGGGAGGGGAGGGTGTGGGGCTAGTTGAAAAGTTTCCAAATTGTCTTTGGTGATGGGCTAATCAAAGTGCCCTTGCAAAAAAAACAAAATGAAAATGCTTGGGGATGCATCACAACTAATTAAATTGATTAATATAAATCATAATAGGTAACAAAGTTTTTTAAAAACTTTAGATAAAAAATGGTGATAAAAAAATTTTAAATAAAATTTGTTCTACTCAAGCAATGAGGCGAGGCAACATGCACTCAAGATGCACTCAAGGAATTGCATTCAAAATATTCCCCAATAGCACCACAATTCGTTCCATATCCTTGACCAAAAAATGTGGTCTAAGTCCATGATAAAATGTCACACTACACTCGTAATCACTCCTGAATAACACCCTTGGAAATTTTCAACTTGACTAAGGCATGAATACATGAGCTTTCTGATGAACTATAACTACACCTGGTCTACCAAAGGAATTTACTTACCTAGCAACCTACTTCCTTATCTAGGCTACCTATATACTCTCCTATCTAGGCCCTATCATTGCCCCCAAAGACACAAGTCTTCTATTTCAAAGTTCATTAGGGTTTGTGTTTTATCAATCACATAACAAGTTGAACTCCAATAATATCAATGCACATGGATTCATTATTTCCACAAGTTGCCCTAACATGCTTTTACATGAAATTATGTTACTAAATGATCAATTTGGTAATATATTTATTTTAAATTAAGAAAATTTTCTTTTGCAACTAGCCTTTGGAATATAGACCAAGTAAAGCATAATCAGCCAAGCCAAATGCTTAATAGATCTAATAATCATTTTGTGTCAAGAATATTGAATGAATATATCAGCAATAAAAATCAGGGAATGTTGATGCATGCATCCAAATATATTCATCCATTTGTCAATCAAGAAGTCATTCCAATATTGAAAACTTTACTACATCAAACAAAAGAGGGAAGACATAGATGTATGTGGGGTCTTTGAGGCACAAAGGAATGTAAATCTTGATCAACCTTTTTTTAAAATTTGGAAGTACACAAAGAAACAAAAAGAATTCACCATATCACCCATTATCTCTCTTGCAACCTTAGCTTGAGGTCACAACCAACTCTTGGGAATGATAAAGAAAAATGCTTTTCCTAAGTTGACCTAATTCAAAGGTTTGATAAAACAAAATTGGGCCAAATATAAGGAGTTGGGACATGGTGAAGGGCATGGTGAAGTTTAGAATGTAGCATTTCCTTGAAAACCAAGGGAGGAATCAACGGGAAGCACTCCTAAGACTTTCAAGGTGCATTCCCTCTTCAAGAATTGAGTTTTTGGACTAATTTTAAATGTTTAAATTTGGATTTGAAGGACCAAATTGTTTTTTTTTTTTTTTTTTAAAGTGTTCTTTGGCTTAGCAAAAAAATGGAATAAAGATAGTTTTGTGAAAATTCTCTCACATTTTTCAAACAACATTATTTTCAAAAATCATTTGAAAATATTTAAGGTGCAAAATTGTCACAATGGGTTTTGCTCACCCAAATTACATTTTTGAGACCAAAATCATGTCCAATTGAAAAGCTTGACATGACCTTGGAAAGATTTTGATGCAAGCTAGATGAATTTAATCTTACAATTTCATCTAGCTATTGCTTCAAAAAGTTGAATAAAGCTTCAAAGTCCCAATTTCCAAAAAGACGAGTACAAAGTCTTGGAAATTCAAAGCCATAAATCAACATAGTCCCCATTGGGAACTATAGAAACTAGAGTACTATCTTATGAGGAAAATACTACATTCTTGAACATGGGTCCAAGTTATGGTAAAGTCTATGTGAGTTTGTGATGAATGTTGAACTTACTTTTGGCAAACAATAAAATCACTTCCAAATGGGTGAAATATGGAAGCAAACCATCCATGTGCTCTATTGAGCTTATAAAGAAAATATTTCCAAATAACTAGGATTAAATGATCTTTTTTTAAAAAACAAAAGTATATCCAAAAATAGGTGGTAAATTTGAGTTCAGATCTATTTCAACACAAAATATTCAATGACATGGACATATACTAGGATAGGATATTTCATTTTCAATTGGCTAGAACATATTTAATACTTAACTTACAAAAATCCACACTCCAAAATAGACTTCACAATTAAATGCATTGAAAAAATTAAGTATTTCTATTGAAAAAATGAGGGAGCTAAAATTTAATGCACATTATTGCATCTAAACATCTCATCTTGGATCATCCAATTAAAAAACATTCAATGTACATGACAACTTTATGATGTGTTTTATTGCACTAATTTACATCCAACCTTGACATTGAACAAAATAATTTCATTGTCTATTGTGTTTCCATCCTTATGTAATTGAAATCTTCAAGACAGGTTTGCAATTTGTGTCACCTCGTCTCAATGATCTCAAATCTTTTGTTCCCTTGTTTCACTTTTGGAAAACTAAGAAACATGCTTTAGGGTTGGATAATTCCATCATTGCAAAATTAAACAATTGCCATCAAGACCATGTACAAGTCAGTTTTGATTCAATAAAATTTTGAACCTTTCCCAAGTTATATTGATATAACATTTGCATATATGAAAGGATTTGGTAAACATATTCATGAACATTGAATGTTTTTATTTCTAGGGAAAAGTTTAATACAAAAGTCCAAAAATAAAAGAAACATGTGGATTTCCAACAAAAACAAATTTCAATGACACTTCACCCTATGGACTGGCACTCCATATGTTGTTACATTCTCTCTTTTCAAACTCATTAACGTTATCATGAAGAAAAACTTTGCATGATCAAATTTAGAGCCTTGTACGGTGGATTCACTTCCATGCTATCCATGAATTCTCCATAGCTCTACAACCTTGATGAAAGTTACCACTTTGAACCTCCAAACAACAAACTATTCATGCATGCTTGTAAAGTGAGCACATGACCTTCTGGATCATCAACATCTGCAATAGTGACCTTGTCCTTAGAATTTTACAAATTCTAATCGAAGCACAACCATGCTGCAAAATGGAGTGTACGCACAAACAGGCACAAACTATTGAAGAATTCTTAAAGGCAAAATGACTTTAGATCATAGTGTACGAAGAACAGCAGAGTACAACATTTTTGGAAAATATTGGAAATACAGAAAACACGACTTTTTTGACAGCAGTGTAAAAAAAACACTGAAGTACAAGATAGGTCAGATACCCTAGGTTGACATGTGGCACGTCTGAGAATTGACACATCACATTCTGCCAATTGGGTTCTTGGTTTAGGGTTTTCTTAGGGTTAAGATTGTACAGTGTAAAACAGAGGTATGTCTATCTGGTGTAATTTACCTTCACAATAGGGAGGGTATATTTCAGTGTTGTGTGATTATTTGATTTTTTAAATAATCGATAGTTCCAGTTCTTTAAAATTTTCTGAATCAAAGAACCATTGGTTTCAGTTTTTTGAGGAAAAATCAGAATCAGAGAACCTTCAGTTCCAGTTATTTCAGAAACATCAAAGAACCAGCAGCTTTGACGACCAGTGGTAAGAAAGGTGATGTTTAGAAATTTTCAAACAGATTGAGAACTGAGGATCTATACCAAATTCAGTTTTTGTTTTCACCCCCACCAGGTAAGACAGTATATACCCAGGTTGATACCCAGAGCGTATCTGTAGCAGATTCTAATAACCGTACAACACTGGTATATTTCATTCCAAGGAGGGTTCACATAGTCACAAAGGTTTGCATCAGCCATTGATTCTACCACTGTCTTGTTTAATCTCATCTGTTAGCCTCCCCCTTTTACAACAGGTAAGGCCCTTGGATGAGGGCATCACCAGGAATGGCTCTGCACTCGGCTATTCACAATTAAATTGACTCATGTTTCCACTAGTTGTGACAATGGCATGAGAAGCTTCACAGGCTCCAATTGCAATCCTGCAGCCAATGAACTGACCTGAGAGTCACCCAGGCTCACATATCATAGTTGTTATTGGAAACTCTGATTTTGAGACGGAGTTTGATGCTGTTGATGCTTGCAGGGTTATATGAAACTTGGTTATATGAAGCTCATGAAGTTTCAGAGACCATCAATCAATTATATGTTAGAACTTTTCTTCTTTAAAGGGGGAAAAAATGGGTGTCTAAATTATTTGTCTGTGGGTGAAAGGAAATAGTTATGCAACACTCTGCCACACCCATAGCTTATTTGATGCACTAAGGAAACACCCAGTAGAGACAACATCAGAACTCAGAGGGTTTAGGGTTTAGGGCTGATCCATGGGACACAGGAAGGGGGCTGAAAGAAAGGACTTGGACAATTCACTCTTTGGCGTGGATCAATGTGCTCCTCTCAAAGAGTTACAGACATTAGCTGTCAATTATCCGCTTTGATTCATCACTGCACACAATCTCTCTTTCTCAGGAAGGATGATGCCGGTCTTTGGTACATGCTTGTTTGTTTCCACAAATCAATGAACTTGCCTGATCAAATGTAAGTCCTAGAGGCAAGCATTTGAAAACATGTACTTTGCTGCATTCAAGCAACATTATGTTTCACCCTCAGGCATCTATCAACTTGGCTTCAGTTTTTTTATTTTCCACCCTACAATCTCTGAAAGCCTAAGCATATCATCACTGCTGCTTACCACTTGCTGATCACTAGTCACCTTTATGCTACACAGAAGGTTACTCCATTTATTTGATTCAACTGTGACTTGTGAATGAATTGTATGAATGATCCATTTGGTCAAAGTCTTGTGGATAGTTGAGCAGATGCTAGATCAACAAGGATACTGAATCAATCCATTTGGTCATAATCAGATGGGTAGTTGAGCATCTGACCCACAGATGGTTGAGCTGATGGGAGATCAACAAGTTGGATAGAAAAATCCATTTAGTCACAGTCTCATGGATAGTTGAGCTGATGCTAGATTGACAAGAACATTGAACCAATGTCAAGTATGGAAAAGCGTGATGGTCTCATCTTAAGGATATATAAAGTCACAGAATTTCATGAGGACTTCAAGGTATTTGTCATGAGAATATTGGCATTCAATAGGATAGATGGTGTTGCATCTACTTACCTCCAATGACTAGAATAATTTTTTTCCAATTCTTCAAGCAAGGTCAGTCATGTCCAGAAAGAGTGGCAGAATTGCCTCACATGGACACACTATCATGGTGGTCTGATAAAACATCATGGGTTCACACATGTTTTGCTAAACACCACTGCCACTAAACCCTAAACCCTAAACCTGGACTTTCTCAAATTGATGTCATCAATACACTAACCTGATGGTGTTGCTTCTGCTGCTGGTCCCCTCGCTCATGACTCTGTCTGTGCATTTCTAAATGCATAGCCACTGCTTTTATTCCTATACCCACCTTCCTCATTATCACTGCTGTCAAGGTTTCACAGATGTTGTTTTTGGCAGATCCACCTGAAATTTTACACAGTAATGCAAAACAAGCTCAAATTGCAGAGGCTAGTTTTCAGGACCATTCTCATTCCCATATAATTTCTCATTTGCGCAAGGCAGAGAATGTGCTTGCAATGGCTTCATCCTTTCAAATCACTTGTAAACCATTTTGGATGTGGTAAACATTGGTTGCTGAAGCCTACATTATGCATGTGGATGGATCTGCTCTAAAACAATTCAAAGTCAAGTAAAGCATCCTGTGTCATATTCTTTCACCCAAGTTCTAGAAAGTACCACCAAGTCTCATTAGGGAAGCAAAACTATCATCACTAATAATTCTGTGCAAGAGGTTTTTCAGTCACCAGAAGAGTCTGAAAAGTTTATGCATTGAGTAGTTGGACAATTTGGAATTGACAACAGCAGCAATGACAATACCATTGTTTGGTAGATTTTTGAAAAAGAAGAGTCACTTTTCTGTTCTGGTCAGCCTTAGCACAAACTATTCAACAGGGGGAATGAAAGTCGGCAGTCTTAAAATGGTTCATTGCAAGTAGATGGATACAGTCAGTTTGGAAGGAAATTGCATACAATTCACTCCATGGGTTCACTTCAGTATTTGGTTGTGCAGAAGTCTCACTGCAACTTATTATTGGAGTGCTTAGAGCAGGTCCACCCATGCTCAGTATGTGGCCCTCTTAACAGCATTTCTCACATCCAAGATTAGTTGTTTACTCTTTCTTAACCTTGCCCAAAAAACTGAAACTGGGCGTGCAAAAGCTGGGAGACTACCAATAGCAACCCATCTGGACCAATCAAACAATCTAGCCAATCAGCAGTAGGTAACGCCTTTAGGGTGTCGGTGTGCTGAGTCTTTTGCCAGCCTCAGCATCATGTGCAAAATTGCTGGGCCAAAATCACTTTGCTGAGCCAAATCAACGTGTTTTGACTTTTCTTCATCCAAAATATGCCGCACAGTGCATCAGTGGAGTTGCTCTTTTGGTGTACCGAAATGTATGAATTTATGTACAAGAGATGGTGATTGAAGGAGACAACTCTGGAACTATTCCAAACATAGTTATTACACTGGGGATTAGAGTGAGCAGTACGAGCTGAAAGGTCCCATGATATCAACTCACAATTTGTTGGATTTCAGCTGATCACCAACCCAATTCAACATCAAGAAAAAGAGCCTGGGGGAGAGGTGATGGAATTGACAAGTAAATCTCTTTATGTAAGCTGAGAATTTCTGTCTGCAACAAGAAGAAGTTGGCACCCAAAAGCAACATAGGTATTACCAAAAGATGTGCAGACTGACATTTGATTCACCTCAAGTGGTTATGATTAACTGGTGCCATTTATACCATGCCAATTTACACTCCTAGAAAGCAACTGAAGAGGACACAATCATCTCATAATAATTAGGCCACCCATCTTCAGGGAATTGTTTTTCAATTTTGTGATACCAAAAGTTTCAAAATAGAAAAATTAGTCAAATTTACACTAGAAAAAACAAAGACTTCAACATTTTTGGTTTTAAAAAAACAACAAAATTTGTTGGGAAAAAAAACACCCTCCTATTGTGTGAGGGCGAACAATGAATAAGCTAAATGGACTGTTATGCAAGGATTGTACTTAAAACTTAAAGATCATGAGGGTGGAAACCACTCAAGTATTATCAGATGCCTATTGGGCTGGGTGAGAATTGGGCCCATAAAAAGACATGGAGATGAATTATTTCCGGAAATGTGAATGTGCAAATTTTCACTCAAACCTTGAGTGCCCAAAGCAAAGGATGATCAGCTGCAAAACAAGAATGGTACAAAGCCTACTAACAAAGTATTATCACTGATTTACTTGGCAAGCAGCCCATTGATCACCATGGTTGCAATTCTTGGCACATAGATACCGTTGCACTCCTAAAAGAACATCAACCACTTCTCATTTGTTCAACCAATTCATTCAGGTTCCAAACACCATTACCCTGCTCCCTCCTTAAATTCCGATTTGTTTCACTCTTCAAAATACATCACCATAACAAAACAACTCATCATCTCCTCTTGTTGAGCCTTTCATGCAATGTGATTCTATAAGTTTTGCAATTATCTTTCCATGATTCCAATACCCTTAGTATTTTGAACCCATCATTTGCTCTCTCAAAGCAAGACATCCAAACTCTCTCACCTTTGAACACTATGTAGTATGGAACATTCACTAGAACCAACAACATGAAACATGTGCACCTTCCATCTGCCCTTGACATAACATGTCAACCACTACTCCATACTTTCTCTCTTCCTTCAACTCATTATTGACAAATTGAACTGAAGTTGAAAGAGGTCACTTTGGCGCCAGATTTTGAGGAATGTTTTTTCTGAAATTGCCATATTTGGACAATAGGTTTCAAGCAGGTTTGCCAAAATATAGCATGATTCTTAAATTTTTCTACTTTCCTTTCCTACCAAATTTGGCTAATTCCTCTTGTGATGATTCGATCACCAGTGTGGCTACATCACAAAATATTGAAAAAAGAAACCTGATTACAATTATGAATACTTTCAAACCATTACTCCAAATTGAAATTTGGTATTTGTTGCACCCTCTCATCTCTTCTTTTTAAAAGGATCTTTTATTTCTGACATTTTCTTGTTGAGACAAAGTCAAAATACTTCTAGTCTAATACAACAGGGCTTGATTTTGTGTTCTGGAAAATTGGATCAATCTTCATCTCAGGACCATGCAACACAATTCCCATAAAGTCCACTTGCAAGTCGGGTGGAGGCTAATGCTTAAACGAGTTGTTGAGACTACCTACAATTTGGCAAGCAAATCAACCAGTGCAAAGTCATTGTACCTGAAGGATTGTTCAAATTTGGTGGACTGAAATCTTTCAACAATTCATTTCTTTATGCATCACATGATTGAACAATGAAGACCACATGGATACACTACTAGACTACAGGACCACAAGTTGAACCTGAAATTAATTGCCACCTAGAGCACCCCTAAATGACAATTTAGGGTTTTGCATTGTACCCAGAAAAAACCCAGTAATGAAACTCCACAATTAAGCTCTGGTCTTATGCATTTTGAGGTGTGGAAAGTTGAAACATGGTACCCACCTCTGCCCCCTAGTTTCAAAAATTCAAAATTCAATTTCTTGCCCATCTTGATTTACATGTTGATCTATGCTTGCTTTTTGTTTAGATTTTTTTTTGTTTTGCTTGTTCATAATTTCTTATTTTTTATTGTTATTAAATTTTTGAGTCGTTTCTTGATTCTTGATCTTTGTTTAATAGTTTTTGTTGCTTGTAGATTTTCTTGGTTTATAAACATATATTAGTTTTATTTTTGTAAGTTTAATATTTCAAATTTTCTTATTGCTTTCTAATGATTTTCATTGATTGTTCATTCTTTTTTATTCGTTTGTTGATGTCAAGGTTCAAGTCCTTGCAAGGACATAATTCATTTCATGAAATCTAGTTTGTCAAGTTTTTAAAAGTCTTTAAAACATGTTTAGAGATTTGAAAGTTTTGTAAAATTTCAAAAGTTGAGTTGTATGTGCAAACTCTTTTAAAACACAAGAAATTTGAAACTTTTGAAACATGCACTTATTGATTTATTCTTATTTGAAATGAAGTATGAGGGGTTGAAACATGTTTCAAGGGTATGAGCTTTGTATCGTTAGAAACATCCCCGTGAAAGATAGTACTGTGTAATGCAAATAGAAATATATTTTTTGATAGATGTTGCGAAAAGTAGCTTACCATTCACAATGCAATTTGAAGATCTAAATCATGTTTTATTAAAAAATTTCAAACACCATTAAAAAACTCTTGACATGTGTTATAAGATAATGGAATCACATGCCACATTTAAGTGAAAACATGATAAAAATAGTCAACATTGCCCACTTAAGTGACCACTCACAAAATAGTGAGTTTACTTGTCAAGACGATGTGGCAAACCAAGATCAATTATAAAAAGTGATAGATTAAAAACTCCATGATTCTTACAACGCCCAAAAATATTTATGACAAAAATATAATAATAATAATAATAATAATAATATAATATTATTATTATTATGTAAAGGTGTGAATAATTATCATATATTATTATGTCATTTGAAAGCATTTCAAGTCATTTTAAAATGAAAAAAATTACAAAAGAATTAGTTATAATGCTTTTGAATATCATATACTCACTAAATTCATTCCAAATAATTCCACATGTATTAATAATATATTAGAAATATTGGCATTTACATATGTGTTAAAATTTTGCAACATTAATATAGTTGTTGACATTAAGACATGTAAAACCAAGCATGCTAATTACACTTGTTGTGATTCTTGTTAATATGATTGCATTCATTTGGTTAAGGTTCGTAGAAGTTTTAAGCCTTTAAACCTTGGAGACTTTACAATAGAACATCATGCCAAAATAACATGTTTTAAAACATGCCAAGATGGTATTATATGATTTAAAGTATGTCATGAAAAATTAACACGCTAAAAAATATGCATGGAACATGTTGGAAAGGGCTTACATGTACATGCCAAAAACATGTGAGGAAGGACATACATGCCTTGAAACATGGTTGAAACATGTTAAGAAAGACTTACATGCTTTAAAACATAATGAAAAGGGCTACACATTTTGAATCATGCATGAAACATGTATAACACATGCCAAGAATGACTTACATGTTTTGAAGCATGGTTGAAACATGTCAGAACAATTACATGTTCTAAAACATGCCTAGAAAGAAATATATGTTTTAAAAGAATTCCTAAAACATGTTGAGAAGGATTTAAATGCTTTGAAATATGTTAGAGCATTTAAGTCCTTTGCATGTGTTTAAAATGTTTCAACCAAGATTCAAAGCATGTGAGACCTTCACAAAATGTTTCAAAACATCTAAGTCTTTTTCAAAAAAATCTCATTCCTTATCAACAAATTTTAGGCATGTTTCAACCATATTTCAAAGCATTTAGTTCCTTTGCATGTGTTCAAAATGTTTCAACCAAGATTCAAAGTGTGTGAGACCTTCACAAAATGTTTCAAAACATCTAAGTCTTTTTCATAAAAATCTCATTCCTTATCAACAAATTTTAAGCATGTTTCAACCATATTTCAAAGCATTTCATTCCTTTGCATGTGTTTTAAATGTTTCAACCAAGATTCAAAGTGTGTAAGACCTTCACAACATGTTTCAAAACATCTAAGTCTTTTTCAACATGTTTTTGGCATGTTCAAATAATTTGTCCTACCTAGCATGTTTTAGGGATGATGCAAGACGTGTAAACTAATATGCCACCCAATTGGTTGAACGGTTTTCATGTTAATTCCCCAAATTAATAGTAGCAAAAAAAGACCAAGGTCATGCTCCTTAAATTCATGCATTTGAAGGTTAAAGGACCATGTAAAAGCTTTGGGATGGGAAGGCAAATTGATCCTTGGGTGGTACCTCTAAGAATTTGATACCTCAAAATTCCCACCCAACTTTAAGACAACATAGGATTCGCATAAGGAAAGCTTTTCATTTCAACTTTTATATTAAAAGATTACTTAAGTCATGTAGAATTTGAAAACTTCAATTGCACTTACAAAAAAAAATTAATTTAATATTCCAAATGAGTGATCAAGGAAAAAATTTCAATAAAGTAACACTTGAGGTTCCTTTGTTTAAGAACACAAAAGGAACATGTTTTTTCACTTTTTTTTAAGATTTTAATTTCTAGGAGGGCCTCAAATAGTCTCCGTTTTTATTTATTTAATAGATAGTGGATTGAACCAACCACAATTTTTTGAACAATTTTTGAAGGTCAAAACTAAAAGGTTTTAAAAGGCCATTCATGTCTACAAATTTGTAATACTTCTTATTTTTTTGTTTCAATCAACAATTTGGGTCATACCTCAATGATTATAACTCATAAACCAAAAAAATAATTTTTACAATGGTGTGATTTGACAATTTATGATAAGGGTTTAGGAATTTTAAGAACACAAATATCTTACTTGTGTAGCCTATGGAAGTGTCTACACATTTTCCATAGTGTATATTGGTGGGGAACACAAAATCCATGTGATGTAAGTCAATAGTAAAAATCATTATTAAAAATTAATTAAATTAAATTAAATTGGGTTCACCTTTCCTTGAATTTTGATGAGGTGGTTTTTAGTAGTACCGCCCAAGGATGGGTTTGCTCAAGATTAGGATAAAGTGGCAAGTTTGTGTGTTCACAAGCATTTCACATTCACTTCACCTACACAAGCCAAACAATGTAAATGGTTAGTGCAAATGGAACCAAATTAGGTCACAAACTTGTCTTGGATCCATTCCTATCATGTGACCCAAACTTGGAAAGAAGCACCACCCTCCTTTTTATAGTATATTATATGATTGGCAATGGGGACTATATCAAATTGACTAAAATTCTTGAAATTTTGAAATGAAAGTTTCAAAAACTCCTAGAACTACAAAGTTATGAGTCTTGTTACTTTGTGGGTTCATATAACTCACACATAAGAGCTTTGATTGAAGAGTTTCAAAAGGAATAACCTTTGAAAGATCTTTTCAATGTTATATTTTAGGTGTCAATCAAAGGTCATTTGACCCCTTCATTTCTTGGGCTTTAAAATTTAAAAATCAATTTGGGGCAAAAATAATTCCTCCTTCCTATTTCCTACGCTCAATGATGTTGAGTGAAGGTTCTTCACTATTTCTACTTGAAACCAAAACTTGAAACCTACCAAAAATTTATTGAACATAAAACATGCATGTTTATTATGAATTGTCTAAATTTTAATGGTTTGAAATAAGGTTATTTTAACATTTTACCAACCTTTAACATAGGTATAATTTTAAAGATAACATTTCATGGGGCTCATGCTCATAACAAGGGTGAATTATTATTTTTGATCATTTTTAATGTTGAATTCAACAAAGCAAATGTGATTACAAATTTCATGCTCTAAAATTGCAATGGGTATGAGGTTTGGAGTTAGGATCTATAAAATTTTGCAAAATTATTTCCTTGAAGGTCACACATTCCCCTATTTTCAACTACAAGAATTACAATTATATATATATAATTTATGAATGTTACAAAATAATCATTTCATGTCATTGAAAGGGAAGCAAAATACCAAAAAAATTGTTTCAATTTCCATAAGTGCATCACTTTAACCCATTTTACATATTATAATTTTTAGTGAAGCAATGGTAATATTTGATGATTATAAAATTCTATTAGACATTGTAATCCTATATTATGGACCTTAAAACATTTTTAACACACCTTGCAAAGGGCATGCAAATGGCATCATGGCACCCAATTGTGGGCTTTGTCAAAACCCTACCCCATCATCGCTTCTTCCTAGTAAATGGCTCAACTAGCAATATAAAAAAACTTGTCAAACCCTACATTGTAACATTGGGCTCGACATTTCTACTCTAGGTAGATGATCATTTGTGTGGGAAGAATTGCCATCTATGCATGTAACCTTTATTGTTATCACTATCCTTCCTATCACCATGGCAACGTAAGATCTAGAAGATGAAAAAGTGAAGAAGGGGAAAAAAATTGTTGCAAAGGAAGAAAACCACTTTTGCAAGAGGATGTTTCACATCTCCCAAGATCTAATTACTAAAAATGGGCCAAAAATCAATCTTTTTGGGAACACATAGATTTACATTACATGTTCTCTATATACAAATGTGTAATCTTTGTAAAAGATTTTCATGGCTTGTGATTTTTGTGACCTTTAACAATAGCCAAAACAACAAGGTTTTTGTGAATTTTTGGGGGATTTGGCAATGCCTAAAATCTTGGGGTGCTTGTGATTTTTTTGTGAGGATTAACAATCATGGCTAGAAGAAGAGGGTGCTTGTGATTTTTTTGGTGAGAATTAGTGATGGCCATAGGGTGTAATCACAATATTAGAAATCAATTTGGGCATAACCAATCCTTTTTTTTAATGTTTACAAGTCTCATAAACTAAATTAACATTGAAAATGTATCTTTTATTCATACAACACCCTTTCTAATATATCAATCTAACATTTGGATTTGTTTGAAAATAATCCAATGAATATAAAATATTTTTCAACAAGGAGTTTAAAAGTTTGTAACTAGTGTTTTTCAATATAATGAAACAAGATAAAAACATCATCTAAGCATTGTTGTTTAACACTATTTCAAAACTTTTCAACCAATCTTATGTTGGGTCATGTCATCATGTTAAGATTAGTCATAATGACTTAGGAATATGTAGTTAGCTCCTATTACCTTGCATTTACCCCATAAAAAAAAGGTGCTTATGATTTTTGTGAGCTTCGACAATGGTTAGAAGAAGAGGGTGCTTTTGATTTTTTGTGGGATTCAACAATGGCAAAAAAAAGAGGTTTCTTACAAGTGATTTTTTTGTGAGATTTAATCATGGCCATGATAAAAAAGTGCTTGTGATTTTTCATGAGCTTTTGTAACCAAAAGAACAAGCAGTTCCACAAAACTTAAAGTGGAAGAATAATAACACCAATGCAATTTAATAAGTGACCTAAGATTACTTGACTGATATGAACATGTGAATTACAACAATTCCGGCATCAAAGACTTAATCCCTAGGCCTAATCTAGCCTTGGGACAATTCAAATTCATAATTTTAACATCTTAATTTCTGTATCACATGACTCAAGCATTATTAAATGTCCATCAACCACCCATATAAACTATTTTTAATTGTTACACAAGGGCTACACACTTCCCATTGGAATGAACCTATACTTACTACTTTCTAGAATTCTAGCCAAAAGTCATTTCTTTCAATGCCCATTTAATCCTTTGAGCTACTAAACCCATCCCCTATCACGAAATGCATCAATTCATATTTATGTCTTAATGTACTTAAAACAAAAGTCTCTTTGGGTTGTAGTCTACAATCTAATTGTATTACAACTTCTATGCAAGTGGTGATTGTTAGGTTCATGTAAAAAAAAACCATTACAAGTATGGTAAAATTGCTCACATACACCTAAGGTACAAATTCAACTTTTTATGAATAGTCTCAATCTTGACTTTCTTTTTACATTATACCCTAATTCAAGGATACCCCAATTAGGTTTCTTATGATCACCACTCCATAGAACTAATCACACAAATTAAACTCAAACCCTTATTTTCTTCTTAGACTGATGTAATGGGTACTAAATTTCTACATGCCCAACTATCTATAGCTTGGACCACCTTGTTGCACCATCACACCTCGACACCAACTTTTCATAGAAAGTTTATTAAGTATATTGCACATTTGTCACTATGTAGTTATTGGTGCAACAAAAGAAGATTCAACAACTATCAACATAACAAAAAAAGCTTTTACAAACAATTAGGCTAATCACTTAGCTCTTCAGTTTGCCTTCAACCACTTCACCCTTCCTTTTCAATCTTCCATTACACCATCCAATTTCAAAAGCTTCATAAATGTTGTTCCATTTTCCATCATTAGTAGTTCTATCGAGATATGTTTTACATTACACACAAACAACAAATTATCCTTCTTTTCTTCAAATGCCTTCTTGAAGTCCTTACAATGATGGATAATGTGGGAAAATAGACAAAGATTGAATGTTTTCCACCACCTTTGTGTAGAAAATAGACAATGATAAAATTTAAAAACCTAAAAACTTTTTGTGTTCATACTGAAAACACTTTAGTAGTTAATTTCCATTTCATTACAGCCTGCACTTCAACAATGGCCAAAAGAAAAGGACGTTTGTGATTTTTTGTGGGATTTGACCATGGCGAAAATCAAACATGTGCTTGTGATTTTTTGTGAGCTTTGGTGATGGCCAAAAGAAAGGCTACTTGTGGGTTTTTGTGGGATTTGGGCCATGGCCATAATTAGAAGGTGCTTGTGATTTTTTGTGAGTATCGGCAATGGCCTAAAAAAGAGGATGCTTGTGATTTCTTATGAGATTTGATAATGGTCAAAATTGGAGGGTGCATATGATTTTTCATGAATTTTGGTGATGGTCAAAATCTAAGGGTGCTTGTGATTTTTTGTGAATTTCAATGATGGCCAAAAGAAGAGGGTGTTGGTGGGTTTTTTTAGCTTTGGCAATGCCTACATTTTGAAGGTGTTTATATTTTTTTGTGAGCTTTGGCATTGGCAAACTTAAAGTGCACAAAAGAAATCCAATTGCAATTTTTGTGGCTACAAAGCTTGTTGCCACATGACTATTGGTGACAATTTTGTTCAAATGGCACATTTTGTGACGAGGTTCAACAAATGGATCTAAATAATAATGTTTACAATGTGCGTTTGTAGGGTCACTAATGTATATACTCTTTAGGCTTAGAAATATTTAAAACGATATGAAAATTTTCTTATTTTCATTGTTTAAGAAAAAAACTTCTTATTTTCATTGTTTAAGAATCATGATTAGTAAGGACATTTCATTTTGGATACTAACACTTTTGAATCTTGATATTTTGGATTATCTAGGTTCCAAACAATCTAACATTTCTGTCTGCACCTTAACATTTTTGAAACTTGATAATTTTGGGTTACCTTGAATTTTGTATCATCTTCACCAATGGCCTACAACAACAATATTACAATAGACTCTATCCTCCTCCATGAATGTATACACGTGCAAAACATAACACACAGAAAACAAATCCACTCTATTTGGACCAAAACATGATCAACATGATCATGAATGCTTATGATGTTACATACAATATGACGATGATACATGATCACAATTTACAAAAGAATTTAAAGGCAGACCCATCTGTTGAGTCAAAATCAAGTTTCTTTCATTTGTCCCAAGAAAATTAGAGAAATCAAGGTTTCTCAGATACCATGTCAGACTTTGTGGATTTAGAAGAGTCTGGAATCAACTAGCTTGGTAAGTGACAGTGTTTTATTTTGGTGCAAAATTTCCCCAAAATGTAAAAAATGAAAATAAATAGGAATATTCTATCACAATATTCCCAGTTTTGCTGAAAATAGTTTTCAAATTACGGGGAAAAAATTAAATTTTCTTCATCACATTAGGACTCTGATTTCAGTTTGGTTGCATTTTCTAAACTAGTTTTTAAAGAACTATTTAGACAGGCTTAAAAAAAACCTGATGTCATTTAATGCTAAATGTCATCCCTCTTGGAATGCTCTTCAATGACACAACATCAAAATTGTGTTTTTTAAAATTCACTAGTAAGTGAGTGATGCACAATTAAAAAAAAGTGCTGGATGGGCTTGTTCACACAAAGGTTTAAACCGGTGTTCAAACAATTCCCTAGTTTTATGAAGTTCCAGTTCCGAAAGATAAATTGGAATTGTCTCAGTTCCAATTCCACACTTGAATCAAATCAAGAAGAATTTGGTTTCAGTAAGTTTGTTAGATAAAAAATTCTGATTCTGGTTTTAGTATATCACTTATTGGTTGTGAAGCTTACCAATTATGTTATAAATTCCAGTTTTAGTTCTTTAAGAAATAAAATCTGGGTTCTGAATCAGGTAGACCGGCCCATCACTGATTGGCTTGTTATGACCAAACACTTATTTATATCTTCACCATATGTGCTTTTTTTTCAAGTTGTGTTTGGTGTCAAGAGTGGGTTGTCCACCGTTCACTTTCCAATTGGGCAGTGGACATCGACTTTCCATGCAAGCTTTTTTTTTGGGGGAGGGTGGTGGGTTAAAGCATAGAGGTCCTAATAGCACTTCACTTTTATCCCATATGCTTTGGCAAATGTTGTCCTCCTATCACCTATCTATGTGGACCAAAGGGGAGGAATTCTTTACTTCAAAATAGAACCTTCCATTTTGAGTTAGTCTCTTTTTTTTTTCCTAAGTGATGGGCCAATCAAATTGGTTCATTGCAAAAAAATAAATAAATTGAAGTTGAGATGAACTTGGGAGGCACCTCATCTAATGAATAGGAGAGGTGAATAGTACATAGTAGTGTGATTCATATTAATTAGTTCATGGGTGCGCTCAGAACTTGAGCTTTTCTCTTTTTCTTTTTTCTTTTTTGTTGAAAGAGCCATATTCATTGGCCCATCAGCAACCTATTCAGACCATTGTACGCTTGCCAATGGAAGGTCATATATCTGAGAGTTGAGCTTTGGGCAAACCATATGGGATAAAATTAAGGTGCTATTGGGGACACCTTCAGGAGTAACTTGCGAACTTGGGGAACTTCAAGGGAAGATAATGAGAACATGTTGGGAACACATTGAGAACAAGGAAGAATTTTCTTAAAACTCCCCCCACCCACCCCCAAAAGGGGAAAAACAGGGTCCATCATGAGTGCATGCTGAGTGTTCCCATTGGTTGCAAGAAATTTCTATTTCCAAAACTGTTTGTCACCATTTTTGGCCTGGGTTAATGGCTGGGGCAGAATTTTGGGGACATCTTTTCTTAGATAATCAGAAATGGATTGGAAATGAATACATTAGAGCTAGCAACAATTTGTGGGAAACTTTAGAAAATTCACTTTTAGGGGAACATAATAGGTAGGGTGTTCATTGCAAGGGGTATTCGCCCAGGCTAAAAATGGTGACAAACTCATTTAGCAAGAGAAACTTCATGCAGCCAATGGGAAGGCCCAAGCATGCACTCAAGGTGCCGTTCTTTTTTTCCTTTTAAGTTTTGGTGGGGAGGATTTTTTTTCATTTTTCCCTGGATCCAAATGTGTTCTCACTATGTTGCCTTTAAGTTCCCGATGGGTTCTCATCAAGTTCCCAATATGTTCCCAAAGTGTTCCCCAACATGTTCCGTATAGCGCGTCACTTTTATCCCATATGACTCAGGAGAAATGCATATGTTGTCCTAGTTTCACCTATATAGGAGGGCCAAAGGGGAGGAACTCTATATTTCAAAATAGAACCTTCTACTTTGTGCAGCCTCCATAGTTTCATTTTTTTTGAGTGATAGGCCAATCAAATTGACTTGTTGCAAACAAGAAAATTTGAACTTGAGAGGCACCTCATCTAATTAACAGGAAATCAGACACACAAACAAGATTAATATGCAACTAATTGCCTCTCTTTCAATTTGGGGAGCATAGTGTAGTTGGATTGGTGTTTTGATTCCTTGCGATTTTACAACTGTAGTCTGTCTAGTCATAGCAACTTGAAGAGAGAGGGATATATCTGCCTCTTCTCAGCAGATATACAATTGTGTACAATAGAGATGTTGAAGTACAACTGCACAAGGACTGTTGTTGTCATAGTTGCACTCTTGCAGTTCAACTGATGAAGATGCAGGAGGTCGTCATATATAAGTCTTTACTTTATGTCTGTGCTCCAACTTGTAAACACAATCACTGTTGCAATTTTGGGACAGAGTGGAACATGTGCACTTCTCCTGAATCAGTACCAAATCAAAATGAGAATCCAATTGAGAAGGGTCTTATGTGTGTGTGTGTATGTATGTATGTATATATGTAGATGGTGCCTTAATATTACGGAGCAGAATACATATTGACAGTTTGTCATTAGGGAGGATCCATGCACCTTGTCTCCAGAGGCTGGTATACATTATATACACCAGTATTGGCCGGTTATTTGCTTTTTGAAAAAAAATATCAATAACCAACTGGGAGGTTATTATTAATCGGCTTGATAATTAGGTCAAAACTCAATAACCAGCCAACAATGGCATACACCAATGTTGGGCAGGTATTGAATTTGAATATCTCAGCAAGTACCTTTCTGAAAATTTCATACCAGCCTGCTACTGTAATTAAGTCTTTTTTAAAACCTTCATACCAGCTGGTATTAGTGTTCAAGCCTGATTTGTGGCTGGTATTGCCTCAGGTCATATTAATCTAGTTGGTTATTTGATACCATGACCGGTGTCTCACCAAAAAAAAAGGGAGATGCTTTCTACGTGTGTGTAAACCTCTGATGTTGGACATACAGACTCAATGTGAATTGTTGAAGTCTTACTGAGACAGAAAGATTGTTACAAGTATTATTTCTACATCCAGATTCTTACAAACACCAAACTTTATTATCTTATTTCTATGGACCACAAGGGATCAGATTCTCTTTTGATTTCCTCTTGAGGAGTCAACTAGATGTTTAATGAGAGTGGCAACTCATACCCCAACAACATAAATCCCACAGATACCAATTTGATTTCATCGCATGATTCCTCTAAAAGACTGGATAGAGATTTGGGACAGAAGCGATGAGTATGATCTATTACACTTTCCAGTATCCCTTGTTCCCCAAATCTCCGGAGCTCTCACTATCTAATAGGTACTCTCTCCTCAAAATGAACACATTGCACACTCAACTTAAGACCCCCAAGCTATCAAAGATGGTGATGCCACAACAACCATTCCTGAAATCCTTGACACACTGATCATCTCCCTTGTGTTGGTCCCTAAAAAAAAAATGTTAGACCTCCAAATCTCTTCTTGATGTTCTTAGCACAACGGAAGTTCAAGCATCAAGATTTTATGAGAGCCAAAAATCTTGATCAACTTCTGCCCCTAACTGATTATAATCCAAAAATCCAAAATCCACTGCACACTCGCTAATTATCATGAAAATCTAGAAACTTAGCTTCATTTCTTTGCCAAAAAATCAATTTTCCTCCTTCAACCAGCCTCATATATATATTTCTTCTCCTCATCCCTTTGCTCCCTTGAAATCTCCTCACCAAACCCCTTGCAAAGCCATGATTCACACAACTCATAATGAGTCTCCATTGAGCAACCAAGATCGTGTTCCATCATTGAAACCATCTCACCAAGATCCTTCCACAATAACTTGCAAAACAACAAAATAAACCAAAAACAGAAAAACAAGAAAACAACTTTTTCAACACCCCTAAAACACCACACCTCCAACAATTCAGCCACACAGTTGAATTAGGGTTTTCTACTTTCATCCACATAAAACATTTGACACTGTTTTTAGGTCACAAGTGTCAATCCATGTACTAAGTTTCTAGCCTAGTACCCTCTTTCACCCCATCCTCCCCCCCCCTTCCTCCTCCCACACACTGATATACACCAGTGTTGGGTGGTTCTCACATATACAATAACAATGAATTTTCACATCTAATTTTCACAACTCGATTATTATTATTTTATTAATTAAAATCAATTTTAATTATTTAATATTTAATAATTTAATTACTTCATCATGCTAAAATAGCAACACCATGTGAAAAGAATAACAACAACAAAAAAAGAATAAGAGTAATGGGAGATGAGTAATAGTAGTAAAAGGAGAAAAGCCAACAACTTTGAGATTCAAATTTAAGTTTTACTAGAGATTCTGTTCATTTTTTCAATTATATATAAATATAAAGTTGAACCGGTTCTCATGGCTAAATCTCATTCGTGTGAAAACTTGAGGTTGATTCTTAATCCAATTTTCACATGTAAAAGTGTCAATCAATTTTCATTTTGAGAATTGGGCTAAGAATTGGGTCAAAAACCGAATGGGCATTTGAGAACCGCCCAACATTGGTATACACTAATGTTGGCTGGGTATTGAATAAAAATTGACAACTGGACTAATTTTCAATTCATTTTTTTCCAAAAGAACCAACCATAATATCAATTAGGCTAGTTGATATCAACTGAACTGATACCTATCCGGAAGGGTATATATGTTGAAAGAACTAATTTAATAAGAACTAGATTATCTTGAATTCAATTCAAAACATGAACCTTGGGTAGGTCTAATAGAACCCCCAAGTCTAGTTTTTACTTAGTTAATAGATTAATTAGTGTTAGTTAGGTTAGTTTTAGGGTTTGAGGTGGTTCCCACCACATTGTGCAATAGGGAGAGGGATGAGAAATATTTGTATAAAAAGCCAATTCCTCAAGGCCCACAATGTTCATTGTTTTTTTATTTTTGTTTGTTTTCTTGTTTTTTTTGGTTGTCTTGTGTTTATTTTTGTTAAGTGTCAATGCCTTGCTATTGCTTGTCATCACCTTCCATTACTACCATTGCCTTTTGTTGCTCATTGTTGCCTTTCATTACTCATCATCGCCTTGTGTTGCATTTACTTTGTAGTTGCACATTATTAGTTTAAGCAGTGACACTACCCCTACCTATCACCTTGTTACTACTTGTTTTACTTCCCCCTTTTTGTGGTGATGGTATTCCTCCTTGCTTTCGATGTGTAGGTTGCAATAATAACAACCTTTGCATGTGAAAAGAGTGAGTTTTCTTTTCCTTTGGGTTTGTTTGTTGGGTTTTGTTTTTTCTTCTCATGCATGGTTCTTTTCTTGCTTGCAAGGGTTTGTTTATATGGTTGTTTAGGTTTTGGATTTTGGATAAATCAAGGTTGAGTTTTTGTTGTGGTTTGTTTATGTAAAATCATCTATTGCAAATTACACTTTAATTTGAAGTGAAAGGGAGTCATTTTGACTTGCATTCTTTTTAAGCCCATGTTTATAACAAGGACATCATTTAACCTTCATTTGCACTTGCATTTCTTTGTCAACATGTTTTTTCTTCGTTATGCATCATCTTGAAAAGAATGAGTGATGAATTTGTAAATGCTTGTAATTGTTTACATTATTTGCATGTTTTTGGTTTATTGAAACAAATAATTACAAATGCCAAAACTAAAAAAAAATTAAATTTTTTTGCTTTCTAAACTCTAGTCTATTAACAAATTTTGAAAACATGTGGAGGGGAGTTTTGAGATATTCATGAATGAAAATGAAATCGCATTGGGGGAGAAAGCTAAGGAGGAAAGGTCTAAGAGATTTGAAACATTGCCAAGTTCAAAATCAAAAAATGATGAGACATTGCATTTAATCATGAAAAAATTATGTGAATGAAGAATTAGTTGAAAACCTCATGGGAATTTTTTTTTGTGTTGGTCCTTTTACTATGTTAATGACATTGGGTCAAAAGTGGACGTGAATGTCTCACAATTGGTGCACTATGGGATCTATTATAATAATCTAATGTTTTCTATAGCTCTTAACCAAAGGACAAGGTTGAGGAAACGTCTAATGTCTTATTTTAAAAGTAATGGTATAACTCCATTGCAAAAACATGCGGATGTCAACCATTGAAGAAGAAGTAAATGATAACATGAATATTCCAATGGAAAAACAAATTGCAAAGAAAAGGCCTCAATAAATGGGAATGCAATTTCTAATAATTTTTGGGGCCATTGATCCTTCTAAAAAAATGTGCACCAAAAAACATTTTTGGAAAACTTGGGACTTTTTCTGTCATTAAGAACCATCTCCCCATTCAGTTTGTTGAAAATATTTGGATGAAACATTTGGTAATGTAATTATGTTATTGTGTTTTTCCCTTTCCAAAAAAACCTTTAGTAAAAAAGTGCTACCAAACTTAGTTGAAAAGAGAAAATAAACATGTCTTATTAGTTTTGACAAATTATGTTTTTGTTATTGCAAGTTTTGATCTTTGGATGTTCAAAAGCTTGTGTTTAATGTTTTTTCATTCGTTGTGTTCTTTTAAAAAAAGATTGGGTGCCAAAACATATCACAATTGGTTTATTTAAAGTTTCTAAGATTTTAGGTCAAACATTAGCAAGAAATCTATAAGATCTTTAAAAAGGGCTAGATTAACAGAGAATAATATTACTTATGTCAAGGATGAAAGGTCAAATTTAAGTACCATGATAGTTTCTTTCAAATTTGGTAATCAATTGTGAAACTTTGGGTGTGGATAAAAGTTTTCAAGGCACATGTTTTAGACATGCCTTCTTTAAGTTTTGTCAATATGCAACTATTGATCAAGAAAGAGTGTGCAAAGGCTTGAAATAGGTTTTCATCAAATTTTCCTAGGCAAATTTGCAAAAATGTATAACACTTCCTAAAAATTCAAAAGAAGGGAAACAAGAATGGATGAAAGCTTACATGGCTACAAGCTTTAAGTCTTTAAAATTGAACACACCAGTCAAAACAAGATGATATGTAAATTTATTTATTTATTTATTTCTTTTTGAACTACTGTTTTGAATTTTTTCATTGCAAAAAATTACTTTATAATTAGATAATTGATTTGTGTGAGTTTACAAGCAAAGTGATCATGTTTCAAAAAGCTCTTCAATTTTGAAAAGTTATTGTCTTTTGTTATAGTAGGCAAATTGGTGTTAAGGTCACTAGTTGTATACCCCCTTCTCCCAAATGGCGTAAATTACAAATTATTGAAGAGACTTTGTTTCTTATTATTATTGATTGCATCTTAAACCAATCAAGGGGTCACTAGTTGTTGAGTGATGCATTGAATGCAACCATATTCATGAACCTCAAACTAAAGGAAGAAATGAATTATCTTCTTGTTTTGGATGCTTTAATTGATGATGCTTCAAGCTTTGATATTGAGTTGGTAAGTCTTGCAAGGAACATAAAAAAGGAAGTTTGTGGGGGTGATTGAGTCTTTCCTTTCCTTGTTGACAAGACATGAGAAGAAATCTCACAATATGTTAGACCTAATGTTAAATTTTAGATTCAAAAGTTTGAAGTTTATCTCTTCTTTTATTAGACATGAGCAAGGGGTGACCATAGCTAAAGAATTTGATAGGAGATCCTTGTTTTTTATGTTCTTAACATCTTATCATCATTTCCATCCATTATTTTAAGTTGAAACATTTTTTATTGACAACATTAATGAAGATAACAATTTGGATATCTTTGAGATGGTTGTAATCACTAGTGAACTTATGAAGGAACTTATTATTTGAGAATTGTTAATATTTTGAAGGTATCAAGTTGATGTGAAAAACATCAAGTGCCTTTTGGAGTGGTGGAAGAAACATGAATCCATGTTTCCAACTATTGGCTTTTTAACTAAATAAATATTGGGGATTATAAGTTCTCAAATTGAAATTGAATTTTTTTTCCCCTTGTTAGTATATTCATCAATTTATGAAGATGTTGCTTGCAATCAAGTTGCCTTGAAATGTTGATCTTTGTGAAGAAGAATTGGCTTAATGATGCAAAGGTTGGTTCCAAGGCTCCTTTTAGTGTGGTGGCATTGATAGAATTTGAGGTACACTTCAAAACAAAATTATATGAGTTTGAAAGGTCATTTGAGGGAGATTTATTGAAAGAGGACTATTTTTGTGTTTTTTTTAGTAGATTATATTTCAAAATGTGATCTTATGTTTTTGTTCTAAATTTAGATTTTCTAATGAAGCTTGCTAGTCTTTCTCTGGGCTCATGAAAAGTTTGAAAAATTATAAATTGTCTTTGTATTAAGTCTAAAATCTAAAATTGATGTTAAAGACTTGAATGAAGTAAGAACTGATTTTGCACGAGGAAAAAAATTAAGAACCATGAAGGGTATTGAAATTGAGATTTTTTTAAAAATGGAATTGTCTAGGTTATTTGATTAGAAAATATCCAAAACCGGATCAGCCAGTTATGGGGAAAAAAATGATAAGTGGCCAACACTAGTATACACCAGTGTAAAAAGGATGGTTATTAACAAGCCTTGATGGTTAAGTGAGTGATTTTTAGGGTTCATAACTTCACTTTTACAAAAATCAAAGAGTTGGATCTGATAGATAATAGTTCTCTGATTTTGAAATATTTTAAAGTTGAAACTAATGATTATTAACAAAAAAATTAAATACCCAATGAACATGGGTATATATTGTAATGTCCTTCTATATACCTTGTAAGGTGTATTGTACATGAGGGTATCTAGGTCTTCTTCCTCTGTGGAAGGTGCACATGCCCTTGGGTAGGGGTTTAGGTTACCACTTTGTTGTTGTTTTTTCAAGAACATGGGTGTTTAGATTTTTGTGAAAAAAGAAACATTTGAAGTTGCAAGAAGAAGTAAGAGCCAAAAAACTGAAACAAGTGTCCAAGTTCATCAGCAGGAGTTGAAAACCTGGCTTAACTGCAAATTGATCACCATGACTTTTTGCATACCTCATTCAAGCATGCAAAACAACAAAGGATTAGTAGTAAGTAAAAGCATGCAAAAAAGGGTGGAGTTCTGCAATGCTTGACTTTGCTGCATGCTGGTTCATAATAAAGGAGTTTGTGAATCTCCCCTTAAAGCTCCTACTCACACTTTTGAAAGCCCAGTTTGGGATTCTTTTGTCTCAAGTTGAAAAGGGTTTTCAACAAGATCTTGACTAAATGTTGTTGCAAAATGTGTGATCATAAACTCAAGGACAGGACATGCATTGTGAAATCTCTTCTGGAAAGGTGTGAAGTCAAACACATCTGAAAGTGTGTTATGGATTGGAAGTTGAAATGTTAGGAGGAAGCTAGATGTTGTTAGCTGTCACAAATCCTGGAAATTTCTTTCAGGAAGAACAGATCCCACCCAGATTTGGCATGTGAGGCTCTCTACTAGTGTCTACCCGCATCTCAAGTAGGATGTAAATTATTTTCATCCAGTGTATAGCAAGGAATCTCAGAGCTTTTTTCTTTTTTTTAGAAAAAATCATTTTTTCCTCACTTTTTTGGTCTTGAAAGTTTGGCAAAGAAAAATTCATCTTTTCAGCAAATTTTCCCAAAAAAATTTGTCACTGTATCACCACAATGCAAAAATTCAAACAACACTAGCAAGGATTACTTAAATGTCAACTAATTGCAATTGGTCAATCAAAGTGAATTATATATTTTTGCAATCTCTTTTGAACAGCACTATATCAAAGAACCTTATCAAAGGTATCTGTGCATATTCAAAGGTTCAAATTCAATCTCACACTATTTAAAGTGTGAACTTCATCCAAATTAGTTTACAAGCCAAGGTATTGTTGTTGGTGGAGCTCCTTTTAACATTTCTAGGGGGTGAGGATAGCACTTATAACAAAGAGGAGAGAGATTTATGAGAAACTCCAACCATACCTTCTGTTTGTTTATGTAGTGATGTTTATCATATTGTACATGGTGTAGAATTGTTTACCTATCCCCACCAATAAACATAGCGAATGAAACAATATAAGACCAAAGATGATTTTATGTTCAACTACTTGGGCCAATCATTATAGCCAACCAAGCAAGACCCATCATTTATAAGTATTGAATTGTGTGTAGATGTAGTGGCCCAAACAACATTTATTGACAAAAATCAAAATATGAATGTTGTACTTCATCCAAAATCTATTGTGGAGGGCATTGGTGAAGTTGCTGTAAAAGAGGAACATGTGCAACATTTAAACCTCACTTTGTGCAAAGTATTCAACTATGGAGAATGGTGTTGGAAATTTGTTTATGACTTTTGGGTTAAAATTAACACACTCATTTGGTGAATAGTTTCAATCTAGATCTCTATATTCCACAATGGCAATTAGATGTACAATCCTCACATGGTCTTGTTGGTTATTTCCAGCCATTGCCATGGATATTTACCAAAAAATCTGACATTATCCTTTGTATGGTTTCTTGGGAGAAAAAGTTTTCTATCAATTTTGTAGCCGTAGATCTAAAAATTGTTGAGGCCATTGTATACATAAATTTGACACCATATGTTGGTCTAGCCGAGGAGGGAATGGGGATGTAAACAAGAGTAGTTTAGTACTGGGGATATGAAGTTAGAACGGAAACAGAAGTCATGCAATTGTGTGTCCAATGTCCATGTGGAATTCTGAGTTTCGACAGAGACTTTCTGGTTTATGCCATTCAAGCAAATCCCCAATGCAATAACTAGTACCAGAAGACCAGAGGAGCCAGAAAATGGACACAGAAATGTCTGCATTACTCTCCTCCAACCCTGCCTTGGTTCAAGTGTCGGAGGGAGACTAAAAACTAGACCAAAAACTAGTTGTACAACATAAACTTGGGTCAAAGCTCACAGAGGACTCAGGAGGTTGGTTTCTTTTGGGTTTTGGGCAGGCAGGAGGAGGAGGAGGGAGGAGAGAGCTTTGGGGAAATCCAACTGTAGCTGCATCCAGCTTTCATCTCCTGCCAGGTTGTGTACATAGAAGTATGCCTGAGAATGGCTGCTAGTCCTGCTGTGTTCAGCAGACATCTAAACAAGGCCCTACACCCTAAGCCCAATAGGTACCCTTGCTCATTGAGTCAGGTACCTATTAGTGTATGCAAAACCCTAAACCCTAAACCCTATAGGTACCCGCACTCATGGCGTCAGGTACCTACTAGTTTACACAAAGATGGGGGGACAAACACAGATTAAAAAAATTCTTGGTAGCCAATGAAACAAGGCAGCAGGTACCCCGACAACTAATTAATAGAAGTAACAATATATAGGACACTTACACTAAATTAGAGCAAAACGAAGTAAGTGGTGGCAGGCAAGTAGGCTTCACAAAGTTGAGCGTGTAGGATAAAAGCCAAGGCCATGGGCTTTACTGGAATAAGGGCCTTACCAAGTGTCCCATAAGTGCTCAAATTTTTTCCCTTTTTCTTCATGATCCCCTAAGGGTACATGCCAGGTATCACAGGGGAAAAAAGAAAAAAAATGGGTCCATTTCAAAAAATTGGGGAGAACTGGAGCAAGCATTATGTTTTTTTGAAGCACGCACCCAACAGCAGAGGGGAAAATGTGGCCAGTAACATGCCCTCCAATTACACCAAAATTTTCAAAGCAGGTCTTTCTGAGGAAGGGAGGGGAGGAACAGAGTTTGTGTAAGGACTAGCAAGAAGGCATCCTTGTAGTGGACAACCTGATAGACGTTTGCAGTTTGCACACCACGTTCTCAACAACAGCAGCACTGTTAGAGAAAAAGCCTTGCAGATGTGCCTGCCAGGAGCGTTTATTAGGATGTTCACAGATATGAGAAACGTCACGGCTCACTGTCCTAGACTCTCTCAAACTGAAAGCTTCTTGTCAAGTAGTACCAAGAGCCTTTTGGTGAATAGAGATGGTGTGTGATGAACCTTCCGTACCACCATATTGTGACATAGATATTAGAGCATCTCCAGCAGTGTTCAGTCTGTGACCCTGCAAAAATAATATATCTCACGGCCAAGTTTAGTTACATCCCTTTTTCCAACTCTGCCCATAAAACTGGGACCGTAAATACTAGGTAAGAGACTACTAATAGCAAAGCACCTCAACCAATCCTTATGATTGGCCAATCAGAAGTAGGGAGTAGTAGTCAGATCATATTTATTACACTCTTGGCTGGCATCTTTGCTGTGCCTTCTATCAGCTTCAGGTAACTGCCCCAAAATGCTGGGCCAAAACCCTGGTGCTGAGCCAAACTGTCATATTTTAACTTTTCTTCATCCAATTGATCAAATTGACAAAAAAATGTGTGCCCAAATCTTACACCAATGCGTTTATCTCTTCCCAATGGGCAGAGCCAACAAAGATTTACACTGTTAAAAGGATGCAATCTGCATTGTGGGACTCCAATGGACTAAAACACATCATGCCGTTTGGGGGAAGACCAAGAATGACAGGGTTCTTTGATACCCAGAACCGGTGGTTCTTTGTTTCTGATTTTTCAAATGCCCTGAATTGACGGTTATTCAAAATCAAAGAAGCAGCCCACACTTGTCCAAACCCAGTTACATGCTATTTGAAACCTTAAATTCATCCACATTAGTGGTTACAGGCCATCATATTACTGGACTTGCTCTTACGATAACAATAGATCAAATAGGAATGGGCAACATCACTTTTGTGTTAATGAAGCTGGGCTGGGCACTTTCCTCGTATTGAAGAGAAAGACAACATCAGAAAAGACAATGGGTCACAAGTTACAACAGACAAATGGAATGGTACATCAAAAAAGCGGATGACAAAATTTTGAAGTGTGACAAAATTCAATGTCAATGTCCTGCGGAGCAAAGGAAAGCCTCTTAGCTCTTATCAACATCAGTAGGAGTACATTAGCAGCTTCCACACATGTTTGTTGAATAATTAATTAATTTTGAAATTTTTATTCCAATAAAAAAAATATTCTTTAATATCCCATATTTGCTGTCACAATTTTTTGTTAATTGATTTTTTCTTTGAAATTTTTTATTGAAAATTTCAAATTTTCTGAAATTTATATTTAATTAGTGTTGAAGCTGCCAAGGTGTTGGGGTACCAGCCATTCTAATAATTTTGGATTACAAGTGAGTATAGAGATAAATTAGCAATGAGCATGACCTCAGAATTTGCTGCTCTCTTGTCAATAGCCGAAGGAAGGGTTCCATGAAGACACTGGTGGCCTGTCCCTTTGGATGACAGTCCAATACACTGAGTGCCAAATCTCCTATTTTTCTAAAGCATCAAACAGGGTCCAATACACTGAGTGTCAAATCTCCTATTTTTCTAAAGCATTAAACGGGTCCTTCCTTCAGTTGTGTGTCAGACTTGGTGTTGTCCAGCGTTTTGTCAAATTTTGTATTTTCTAAAACAGATTTCATTGTGTCGGAGCGGCAGCCAGCGTTTTGTTCGACTGTCAGTTTCATGGCACCCTGCAGCAGCATCCAGTGTGGCCCTGCTATGGAGACCTTGTTGCCTGTCACCCGCCGCCAAGATGACTGCCTTATGTGAAGGTATAACCCAAGAGGGCTAATTTCTGAACATATAAACCAAAGAGGGCTAAGTAAGAGTATCTCCAATGACAACACACAAAAATGGCATGTTCCGCAAAATTTTGGATGAAGGATAATTTCTGAACATAAAAATCAAAGAGGGCTAAGTAAGAGCATCTCCAATGACAACACAAAAATGGCATGTACGGCAAAATTTTGGATGAGGGCTAATTTCTGAACATATAAACCAAAGAGGGCTAAGTAAGAGCATCTCCAATCACAACACAAAAATGGCATGTACGGCAAAATTTTGGATGAGGGCTAATTTTTGAACATATAAACCAAAGAGGGCTAAGTAAGAGCATCTCCAATCACAACACAAAAATGGCATGTACGGCAAAATTTTGGATGAGATAAGTAATCGTACCCTTGGCCTGAAAACCGGTTTGTAAGTGGCCTCAGAGCATCTTCAGCGACAACACTAAAATGGCTTGTAAGCGTACCCATGGCATGAAAACGGGTTTGTAAGTGGCCTCAGAGCATCTCAGGCGAAAACACTAAAATGGCTTGTAAGCATACCTGTGGCATGAAAACAGGTTTGTAAGTGGCCTCAGACCATCTCGGGTGGAAACACTAAAATGGCTTGTAAGCATACCTGTGGCATGAAAACGGGTTTGTAAGAGGCCTCAGAGCATCTCGAGCAACAACGCTACAATTGCTTTGCATGTATGACAAATTTTGGATCATGATGGGGTGAAAACCCTCCAAACTTGTGCCTGGATAACAAATGTTTCAAAAGCCCGACAAAAAGAAAATGACTGCTTCTCGTTGGTCAGTGCCAGTGATTGGCCACACATTGCCTACTGCTCATTGATCGACGGCAGTGATTGGCTCACTTGTGTATATATTATCCCATATTTATTGTTTGTGCATGAGGGAGGAGGCCAAACAATAACACTAAACTTGGATGTGATAAATATTGATACCCTGAACCCACCTCAATAGGAGAGGTGAGAATAGGTATTCACAAGTAGGTACCTATTTCCATGGAACCAAAGAGAAGTCGCATCGTGGAGTGAGGCGTTCTCCCTTTTTTTTCTTGTGGGTGGGGGGAGGGGGTGAGGGGAGGCGGGGTTGTATATACCAGTGTTGGGTGGGTATCACAAATACCCCTGGGCATCATTCGAGCATCTCAGTCTGATTCCCTTAGGGTATCACCTTGAGTGATGCTCTGACTGAAAAATGGGCTACCGATTCACACTTGTGTGAGAACTGGATTAAAAAAAAGGAAAAAAACAAAAACTGAGAACTGGGTAAGGTGTAACCCTTTACTCAGGTCCGGGTCTCACGGTTTAATTGCCATGAAAACTTAAGGTTAGGTTGGAGGCATCACATTTCAACGGCTCCTTCTTGCAAACCCTAAAAAATTGCATAAAAGGTTATGTCTCGTGTTCATTGTGCATTTTAGTTCTAATTAGGTTTTTTTTTAATTTTTTTTTAGCATTGTTGTTTTTGTTGTTGTTTTTGCTTTGTTGCTCTACCTTGTGCTCTTGTTGGTGCACCCTGCTGTTCTCGCATCGCACCTTGCTACTTGTGCCTTGTTGTTTTCGTTGTTTTGTTGTTCATGCCTTGTTGCTTGCGGTGCCTTGCTTTCACGACCTTATTCCTTTCATTGCCTTGCTACTCGCACCTTGTTACCCTGCCATTGTGCCTTGTTTGTTGATGGGCCTTACTACCCTACCATTACACCTTGTTGTTCTACCTTGCTGGTTGTTGGGTGTTGCTATTCATTGTAGTACCTCTTGCCCCCACCTCCCCTAATGTTGTTTCATTGCCTTGTTGTTCCACCTTGTCCGTTGGTATTCCCTCTCCACTCTCTTGTGCAGGTGGAAGAACTTGGAGCAACACCAACAAGCTTCATCTAACAATAGAAGTTTTTTTTTTCCCTAGATTTCTTGATTTTTTTCCCTTTGCTTTGTATTTTGTTTGTTTGTTGTTTCTGTTTGCCACTTTTTTTTTGAGTTGAATACATTTTGTTTTAATGTAGTTTGTGAGTTTTAATATGTTTTTGCTTTGTTTCTTTGCAAAGCTCAGGAAACTATTGAAATGCATAATACTACTATCTGATGACATAGATAGGAGTCGTTATTTTTATGCAATAGATAAATTAGGCCCCCTAGTGTCTGATTTAGCGGTGCGTGAGTGTAGTAACGTTAAAGAATGTTCATTGGCACATTGACACTAAAGCAAACATTCTAGACCTACCTTCACCACGACGCATTGCCTTCTCCAAGTCTCTCCAACTAACTTTGGCACCATCACTGACGATATTCTAATATCTGTGTATGTCTCATATGTGAATGGGGTAGCTAGATTGTTTCATCAATAAACCTTCACGTAGCCATCGAAAAATGAAAACCCGGTCTGCCCCCACCTGCAGAACCTTTCACGCGCACTCCTGGAAATATACGCACCGCGACCACATCTTCGATATTACGGACCGAAGAATTACTGCGAATGACCATGATTTGCATTTCAAACAAGCTCAACACGCCGAAATGCATGTGTATTTCCGTAAGTACAAAAAACCTCTTAATACTTAGCATTTAACCCTAAACCTGAAGAAAAGAAAAATGACTTGATCCTAGGGGTTATCAAATTCTTGCCCCTAACATTACAAAATGGGAAAACAACTAGAGAGCAGTTTGGAAAATTGCTTGTTCATAATTCCTGCTCGTGTTCGCTAACCTTCGATGGCTGGACAGAAGGATAATACAAAACCAGGTTGAGGCGTTTGGAAAACCGCATGTTCATAGTTCATGCTCGTGTTTGCTGACCTTCAACGATTGAACAAAAGGACAATATAATACCGGGTTGAGGAGCTTGGACAGAGGCTTCTCGCTTTAACGACTCAATAAAAAAAATGACCGAGACAAACCTTCAAGGCTTCTGTAGTGATGTTTCGATACAAATCCTTCAAACTTTCCGACATATCAGGTGGCTTTTCCTTTGAATCGGTTCGATATGCGGACGCCTTTTTATTGCTACGGAAAAATGCATCGTTAAATGTCGTGCTTTGCCTTTGAACTCCTTCCCCGGCTTGCCCTCGTTCCATCGCTCCTTTTTTTTTCCCTCGAACGTTTTCCCTCACCCTCCCGCTTGAGTTCGGCACCCCTCCTGCCCCTATTTTCCGCCCCTGGCTCCATTTGGACAGCCCATGTAACTGAGGAGTTCCTGCCCCTTTTCCCCCAACGACGACTTTGTAGCTCTCGACTCGACGGATCTCTCCTTGCGCCCCCCTTCCGCCTAGCAGCTCTTGTCATCTCATTACACCCCTCTTCTGCCCAGTTATGCCCAACAACGATTCTACAACTCTCAACTCGAAGGCTCTCTCCTTGCGCTCCTTCTTCCGCCCGACAAAGACTCTACAACTTTCGACTCAACGGCTCTCTCCTTGCGCCCCTTCTTCCACCCAACAATGACTCTACAGTTCTCAACTCGACGACTCTTTCCTTGCACCCCTTTTCCGTTCGGTGGCTCTAGATGTCTCCTTGCGCCCCCTCGAAGATGACTCTACAACTTTCAACTCGATGGCTCTTTCCTTGCACCCCTTTTCCGTCCAGTGGCTCTAGACATCTCCTTGCGCCCCTCTTTCGCCCAACGGCTCCCCACGGCACCTTGCACCTTTGTGTTCAACCCAGCAACTTTTAACCCACCTCTCCTATTAGTGCGCTATAGTCACGTTTGACCGGGCTCTCAACATCTATGTTTTGCCCTCGGCACGGTGAACCCGCGCCTTGAAAGAAACGTTGCAGAGCAGAATGACTCTGCACCTTTTCTACACAACTGAATGTTCCCCCTCTTTTGTCTTCTTATTGTTCGTCTGTCCTCGTTGGTTTCCTTCTCACCTTCTTCCTTTGGGGCATCTTCTCCTTAATCTGCCTCTAGCTTTTTCCTTTCCCGGAATATGCGCCCATGGCACTTCCGAGCAATGCGAGCCCTTTCTACTATGAGTTGTGTGATAGGACTCTTGTTCCTGGTGCCAACCTCGAAGAACACAGGGCTGGAACCATCCATCGAGGCTTGTTGGAGGCGTCAATCAAAATGACGGGACGTCAACTTCAAGTGTTTTGAAAAGACTTGAAGATCGGTCGTCGTAAACAAAAGCTACCGGCCAAACAAGCCATCCTTGAGGTTTTACGAAAGCCGTTGGAACCCAAAAATTAATGTGTTCTTTTTTTTTCAACTGTGTTTTATAAGGTTATTTATTTATTTATTTATTTATTTTCGCATTCCGAAATCATTTGGTCCGTGATCAAAATTACACCCACCTTTTTTTTTCCCCTCATGTGTAGGAACACTAACTTGAAACAAACCATACATTGGGGGCCCCTCAAAAGCGCTTGGATCCTCCGACATTTTCAAGAGAAAGGGATTGATATCCCTGGTGTTGTGAAAGATGTTGTTGCGCTCGGTTGTGAAACGACACATGAGCTCAGAATGAAAGAATGGAACACGACCTTGGACGGTTTCCAAGAGCTCCCGACGGATTGTATTTTGATTTATGAAGGGGCCGTGGTTGCTATCCTGTTACACGAGCTTGTTCCGTCCGATCAAGCCTCCGAGTATTTCGACACCATGGCCAACATGTGGGGGTTTGGCGGACGTGTGACTAGGACTTGTTCCCCTAAGACTAGGATGGCCATGTTTGGACACAGATTTTGCTACAACGATTGTGTCCCTGCCAGGTGAGCCTCTCAACCCTAGACATATGTTTCTCATTTACCTGGTTTTTTCCCTTCCATCAAGCCTTTTTCATTTTCAATCTTTCTTTAGGTTCTTCCACAACCAGTGGAACAAGGAATCCCTTCTCGCCCACACGACGGAAGACTTGGAAGCCTGCGCCAACACTTAGGCCGACAAGTTTGTTGACGCCAACTTACACCCCCACTTGGTGTCTTGGTTTTGAGAGCTAGAGGATGCATATCCGGAAGAGCTCCTTAAACTCAAGGCGCATCTTGGAAAGACACCCTTCACTGCTATGGGGGTCACCAAGAATTATGTGTCCGCGACACACATGGATCAAGACGTCTTGCATTATGTGATTTTTTAGTTTATTCGAAATATTTTTTACTTCTGTTTTGTTTTCCTTCTTTTGGCCTTTTATGAATTTTTTCTTAGGTTTAAATTGTGTTTGTGTGGATTTTTTGCAAGGGATGTGGCGAACGCGGGGAAATTTGTCTTCCCTAGTTTTAGCATGTTCTTCTGACCTTGATCAGGGACCGTGTTCCTTCTAAAACCTTCCCGATTGACCCACTACGCAACGGCCGTCCAAAATCCTCTGCACTACTAGTATGGATGTGCCCTATATGTGCGATGGTCCACTGAGACAACTTATGTCAGAAGGTAGGATCGCATGGAGCAGATGGGTGATACAGACCTTTGATTTAAATCTAAAATCCTTAAACCTAAACTTATTTTTCCATGATGAAATGAAAGAGAAAAGTGAGTGATTTCTTGATAATTTTTCTAAACCTTAAACCCCATTGTTTGTAAATGTCTTTTCTATACCTTTAAACCCATTTGCTTGTAAATGTTTTTTCTTTCTTTCTTTTGATTAGAAATTTTATTAAAATTTTTGTATAGTTTGTTGAAGAATAGTTGTTTTCTGCATTATCTTTGGACATAATCTTGTGAAAATTATCAATGGAACAATCTTCTACAAATGGGAATATGATAATTGGGAACAATGAAATAATTGAAATATGTATGGATGATGTAGCTTTGGAAGATGGTTTAAAGGAAAATACAAGTGTCCAAACATAAACAAGTAGGAATCTAGAAAATGGCAATGAAGAAATAATGAAAGGAAACTTGAAAAAATTGCATGTTCAAATGAAAATCTGGAAACCACATGGTAGAACTTTTTTATGTTAGAGTTTTCATTGTGTAAATGACAATGGAAAAGTTGATTTAGTAAACACACAAATAATGTGTTGCATATTTTATTATCAAAATCGGTGATTGGAATAAATCAAAAAATTCAAGCGAGGAAAGGATTGATTTCTTATATTACAAAACCAATGGAATAACTTTTCTTTAAAAACGTGTGGATGGAGATCATTCTTTTATTGCACAAATGTTTGAAGAAGAAATGAACAGTTTGTTGAAAAGTACTAAGGAAAGACAACCTTCAAAGAAAAGAATAAATCCATTTGGAGGGTTAATCTCTAGATTTCTTTCTATCAAAGATACCTTTTAAAAAAAAAGTTGTGTCACAAAAAGAATTTTTAAAAGACCTTGGTCTATTAATTATCAAAAACAATTTACCTATCCAGTTTGTGGAAAGTATGTGGCTTAAACGTTTGATTCTCCATCTTTGTCCAAAATTAAACTTCCTTTCCAAAAGGTAATTTTCACAAGACATATTGCCAGGATTAGTGGAGAAGACAAATGAATTATATTTTGTTCCTGCCTTGGTAGAATGTCATTTTACAACAACTAGCTTCGACCTTTGGATGTTTAAAAGAACTTATGATGTGTTTGCATTGGTGATTAATTTTCTAAATAATGATTAACAACCCAAACATGTGACTATTAGCTTATTTGAAGCAAGAGAAACAATAGGGCAAGTCTTGGCCAAAAGTTTGACAGATGTGTTGGACAAGTATGCTTTAAAGAAAAAAATTATTACTTATGTCAAAGATGAAGGATCTAATTTCAATGCAATGACTGGTGCATTGAAGTTTTATTGTAAATTGTGAATCTCTTGGGTTAGAAGAGAGTTTTCAAGGTACTTGTTTTGGACATGCATTTTCAAAAGCATGTTCATATGGCATTGTAAAGGAAAAAATATACATAAATCTAAAATATGTTTCTATCAAATCTACCCAAGCATATTTGCAGAAAATGCATCACTTAGCTTAAGAAGTCTAATAAGGGTAGAGAGGAACAAAATAAGGTTTGTCTTGAAACTGGAATTCAACCCAAAAAATTAAACATTCTAATCAAAACAAGATAGTTTTTTTAAACTCATTATTGTTTCAACTTTTTTGGGTTTTTTGTGGTTAAAAATTTAATAGGATAACTAATCAAATTTTTATTGTTTTTTTGCAAGTTTGCTAGTAAAATCATTATGTTTCAAGAGGCTTTACAATTTCGATCTACCATTGTGCTTTATTACAACAAATAGACTATTGTGAGAGTCACTAGTTGAATGCCTTCACCTTTAACATGGCAAAATTTTCAAATTATTGTTGATTGCCTTTCCTTAGTTGTTTTTACTTATGTTCTTAATTAGTCACATGGACATTGGCTTCTTAGTGATGTTTTACATTCTACCATTTCCATGAATTTGAAACTTAGGCAAGAAAATCAAGTTTTAGTTTCATTTGAAAGCCTAATGGATGATGATTCAGTTGTTAGTGATGAGTTATCTTTGTTAGTTTCTAACATTAAAAGGGAGGTAATTAACGTGTTGGATTCTTTCCTCTCATTCTTAAAGGTTTATGATAAGAGAAAAACTCATAATATGATTTCTTTGATGCTAGACCTTAGGTATAAGAGCCTTCATGTAATATCCTCATTTATTGGAAAGGAACAAGGTGTTGCTTTTGTTAAAGAATATGATAGGAAATCCTTATATCTTATGTTGGTCAAATGTCATGAACATTTGCATCCTTTGGTGAGATTAGAAAGGGATTCTGCTGACCAGAATATTTTGATGAAGATTGCAATTTGGATATATTTGAACAAATAGCACAAGTGAACCAATAAAAAAACTTGTCAAGAGGGAGCTTTTTATTTTCAAGAGGTATCAATTGGATGTTAAGGACATCAAATGTTTTCTTCAATGGTGCCAAAAACATGAAGCAATGTTTCTTATAGTTGGATTTTTAACTTGACAAATTTTGGGGATTGATGGATCGCAAATAGAAACAGAAAGGATCCTTTCTTTGGCTAGAATTTTTACTAACCTTAAGAAATGTCATTTGCAAATAGAAAATTTAGAGAAGTTGATTTTTGTCAAAAACATTTGGCCTAATGATTCTAGAATAAGATGTAAATTTCCATCTAATTTATTAGAATTCCTTGAAAGGACATAGACTTAGAAGAGGAGTTAGAAAAGTTTGAAGGGGAATTTGAAAGGAATGAATTTGTTGAAGTGTAAAAGTTCAATAAATAAATTGATGATTAAAAATAAATTCTAATTAAAAAAAAAAAAAAGTAATACCCAGTTTGTGAGAACTGACAAAGGAGAACTGAATGTTCTCAAATTTCTGAAAACCAGCATTGTGAGAATCAGTTTAATTTTTTTTTAGTGTTTATACCCTTACCTGGTGTAGAAATTTTTTGGGGGGGGGAGGGGGGGGAGGGGGACTGTATCTGACAGGTATCATACTTTGTGAAAACCAGACCCAGTGGGTATCATAAAAATATGATACCCGCCCAACACTGGTATATACCTAGTGCATCACTAGAGTTACTCTAACACCAAATTTTGTTTCCATTTTTCTTCTCAGTTGATTTGTTTTCCATTCCGTGTGAAAATGATGTAAACCTGCCAAACTTTAATCCAACAAAACAGTGCTTGCAGAGAGGAGATGAAAGTGGAGGGAAAGTAGATGAAAGGGGACAAAGTGTGGACATAAGTCCCAACTTTTACACCTAAATGCCTCGTCAATGAAAATAATTGACTTGTTTGGGGTTTAAAATTGACGAGCAATGAAATTTTTTATTATTCCGAATTATTTTGTGGGATATGTGTAGCATGGTATTATGTTCCAAATGGCATGTTGACGGAGGGAGGAAGTCCATGTCCAAAAAAATAAAAGGGTTTGGAGGGGCTGGAGTTTGATGAAAATAAGGCATACAGTGACCTCCACAGGGGGCCAGGAAGCTGGTGGTTTCTGTCTAAGGGGCACCAGAGGGCCAATCAGGTAAGGGACGGTCTCAGCATGGGTTGCAAATTATACTTGAAAGGGGTAGGCGGGCAGCACTTATTATGGCTATGGATGATGCCTGAGTATTATTTTTTTGTGTATTACGTCATTGAGGATATTTATGAAATTTTCACAATCTGACCAATTGTACTCTGAGCTGACCCGGAACAAGTGCCAGGTGTTAAGGGTTGCTTATAGAAAAAACTTCAGGAACTGCCCAACCCAATAAGAAAAAAAGCTGGGGGCAGGAGGGGGGAGGGAGAGCGGGGGCTGATAAAACGAATGAAAAAATCTGGCAAATTTCTGACGTGAAGTGAAAGTTTTTTTCACTTTTGGTTTTTTACGCTTTCACATTCGCTGTACGGATGCCCGCCCTCCTCCCCTCCTGCCCGCCCGCTGACGCTCCTCCCTTGTGCTTCCTCTTCTCCTTGCACACGCCGTGGCGATGGTGCAACGCGCGCACAGAACCGGACTGCCATGCAGAAGCAGCAAAATGCGGGGTTTGTGAAAACAGAGTGCTGGGAGACTACTGGATTCGTTGCAAAAATTGGAACCAATCTGAATCCCAAATCGGTTTTGTGAGAATGCGAGTTCACGTTTTGAAACAACGTACAGAGGGAAGCGACTCGGGAGGGAGAGGGCCAGGGACTCAGGAGGCAGAGAGAGAGAGAGAGCTCCAACTTTGGATGCGATGGAAATTCGGGTATAATAATACTAGTACTGTAGTAGTACGTGTTGAGAGTTGTCCCAATATTTGGTGGCGATCATGGGAGGAGGAGGAGTACAGGGGTGAGACTGTGACTTGGAAAAAAAGTGTTGAAAAACAAAAGCTCCCAAGTTCGAAGGAAAACAATTTGCTGAGTGAAGAGGAAGAAGGACGGTTCGACGTCCTCCTCTAGAGCTTCAATTCTAGAGCGCAAAAATAATATATCAGTAGCGAAAAATTCCCCCTAGTAGTAGTGTTCTTTCTTCCTTTGTTAAAGCCTGTGAGTCCTGACCTTGGAGCCAGTGTGCACTAGTGTAGAGGAGCTTGATCTCACGTTCTGCCGCTGCTGATATCAGTCAAGGCTTTTGGTTACAAATATTTTTTTGTGCTGCACCACAAGAAGAAGAAGAAGAAGAAGAATCTGACTGTGCAACAAGTGTAATAAGAAAGATGCCTGGAGCTTCTTCTTCTTCTTCATCAGCACATCTGTTGAAGGTGTTGTCTGAAGATCATCCAACTAGTGCATTTGAGAAGGCTCATGACATTGGCTGCATGAAAGGAATTTTCCAAATCTTTCAAGACCACCATCATCATGTTACCTTCAGTGGTCGTCACTATGGCTCCAAACGTCTCACCTCTGAAAATGGTACATTGACATCTTGTCTTGTCCCTGGGTTCACTATTTTGGGTTTCTTCCAAGTACCCAACTTCTTCTATGTCCAGGAAATAGACTTGTAACCCAAAGAGTTTTGAGACCTGTGATTTTCTTTTCACATTGTGATGAAAGGTTGTTGAATTTGTGTTGTGATTTTTTCTGGATTGAAAGCTGGAGGTGGGAAATCATTGCCAGCAGCCACCTCAGATGACACCATCCAGCCTCAACATCATCGACGACATAGCATTTCCAGTTCTTCTTGTACTATGGTGCGTTGACCCTAATGCCTAAAGAAGTCTTCAGAAAACTTTCACTAGTTTTTGCTTATCTTGCAGTGAAGATAGACACTGTAGCATCATCATTGAGGCCTCTGTTCTTGTTTGTCCTTCTCACTTCCATGTTCTCCAACTGTAAGAAAGAAGATTTGTGGGCCTGATAAATCCTACTTTCTTTTCATGCGGGAGTGATGAGTTTCAGTGGTCACAGTTTCAGACTTGATGATGTTGTTGTACTGCAGCAGCAGGCTGCCTCATTCCACAATTCCAAGCAACTGAATCCAGCAATGGAATATGCAGCTGCAGAAGAAGAAGATCGTCATCATCATCATCATCACTGGTCATCTGTTGACAGCAATGGGAAGAAGCTTGCGACCAAGCCCTTAGCAGATCCAGCTGCATTGGATTCAAGCAAGCCTCAACAGGACCAGGAGCCTCCTGATGTCAACAACAGACCACACCTCTCCTTTTACTTCAGAAAACCAACAACCCCAACAGTTTTTCAGAACTCAAAGTTACTTCCAAAAGATGAAGATGATGACTCACAGCATCATGTTGACTCTTTCAGTGGCCGGCAAGAAGGTGCAAACAATTGGGGTGCTGCAACTGCTCATGTGACCACTCCACGAGCTTCTGTTGATCGAAGACAAGTCAAACAGAGCATCCCCACTGTGAAAACTTCTTCCTCCTCTCTGGAAATCAAGGGTCACAATGTTCTGTGCCAGGCCTCATCTTTTTACAGAGACAAGGAGGACCTGCCTCAAGGGTTGACAGATCGCAACTCATGCAGCATCAATCAAGCTGCAAGTCGGCAATCACTCAATCTGGAGGAAGTTTCTTCAGCTCTTCCGACTTTGAAGAAGCTGACAAGGTCAGTCAGTGGAAGAGACAAGTTACAAGACTTCCCTTCTTCAAATGAGAAGTTGTCTCCCAGTGTGGGTCATGCAAGGCTGCGCTCACGGTCATATGTTGAGAGATCTGCAGCCTGGAGGCAACAGCAAGATTCAATGATGATGGAGTTTCCCTCTTCTGGTTCCCTGCAAGAGACAGATACAAAGCCAGATCCAAGGCTCTCAATCATGAACAATCTCAAAAACCTTCAACGATCATTTGATGGGAACGACTCCATCTCAGGGCTCAAACTGTCAGAGTTGCAGCAAGATTGTCATAGTTGGAGTATTTCCGAAGAGGATCGAAGAATATCTCCTCATGGGTGGGGCACTACCTTGCTGCCAGCAGTACGTCCAGACAACACCAGCCATTTCAAAAAACAAGCAAATTGTGTAGTATTGGGTTCTGACATCAAAGACACAAAGAGAAGTGTGGTTTCAGAGAGCAAAGTCTCAATCCAAGCTTCTGAACAGAAAGAAAGAGTCTGGCCTCATTGTTCTGTTGTTGATGGAACCAGAGCCTCACCTCGAGTCTTCTTCACTGGTGGTGCTCCTCCTCCTCCTCGCCTCTCTGTAGATGGCAGAGATCATGTCATCAACAGAGAGAATTATGAAGAGTTGCAGGAAAAAAGCTCTGAAGGGATGCTGCATCGTGGTGGTGGACCAAGTGTGGTAGCCCGCTTAATGGGCCTTGAAGAGCTTCCCAGTTCCAGTCCACCTTCTCTGCATAAAATCCTGCACACGAAACCTCCATCACGAGAGGCTAAACTGATTCAAGGACTATTGCGGGATTCTTCTCCACCAAGGTTGTTGACCACCCAAAAACCATCACTGAGACCCAAGTCAGACAATTCTGCTTCCTTGCAAGAAGATCAAGGTGCTTATCAACCCACAAGAAATCAAGTTGAAGGTTTTCAAGAGCCAATGCCAAGACCTAAATCACCTCTGTCTCCAAAGCATCTTCTCATAGATGGAATGCCACCCATCTTTTTCAGACAGAAAGTGGCTCATCAGCAAGACACTTTGAAAACCTGCCACCCACACTTGAAGAAGGCTCAATTCATGGAAGCAGTGGAGAGACCTGGGAGGATGCCACTTGACATGAATCCATCACCCAGCCCTGAACCTCTGCTGCATGGTGGCCTGGCACAGCAATTACAGCAGCTGCGATTGAGGAAGTTGGTCCAGGAACGGAAAAGTCTTAAGCAAATCCTTGAGACTATGCAGCTCAAAGGTTTATTGCATCCATCTCCTAGCAAGCACCCCACAGTCACAAATTTCTTCCCAGATTCCAAACCCATACTCTTGCCAAAAGTTGCAATTACCAATGGGAGTCATCTTGCTCAGATGGACCTTGCAGGAGAATACCAAGAGTCTCCAGAATTTGGGGAAGCTCAAATCACAATGGACACAATGGACACAAAGAGACAGGAGCATAGACTAGTTGAAGGACTCTTGAATGCTGCAAGAACTGTCCGCCATGAGAAACTTGGTGATACTTGTACCATGATGATCAGGCCCATCAGTACAAAGCCAACTGCTGTTGGACCACGAGCATCAAATCCCAGTCCTGCATTACCAGTCCAGTCTATGGAGCTTGACTGCATGCTGAGTAAATCTGGGAGCTCTGGGAATTTGGTCATGGCTGACACTCCACATGCCCATACTAATGATGGGTATGCAGTTTTCACACTCTTCACTACTATTCTAAAGCCAATCACACCATCAAAGGTGTTTCAGATTTCTTTTGCTGAGATCAGAAAGCTTGCCTTGCACACCTGCCCACACAAACAAACCAAAAATTTAAAAATACCTTGAAACTTGTGAGCTGAAAGAAATTCATCCGATTTACTGATGCATAAGCTGCAGCCAGTTATCTTCAAGTTCTCTGTTGCTGCAATTTGTCAGAAAAGAAATTTCCATCTTGCATGACTCTAGTATGTCATCAGCTGGTTGCATTTCAATTTACACAAGAAAACTGATCATTGACGTCTCCCTTGCAGGGGAACTATGATGAGAGCCTCAGTGACGACGGGTGGTCAGAGAAGTTGCCAAAGATTGCAGCAGCCAAAAGGAAATGTGGAGATGCCAAAAGGGACAGCAGCTGAATCAAGCCCCAGAACCCCAAGATCACCTCAAGTAGGAAATCTCAAACCAGTAGTAACCTCTCCAAGACTTATACGAGAACAACCATCACCTCGAGCTAGATCACCAAGCCAAGCAGTGGCTTTTGGTAGTGGGAGTAAACGGTTGATGATGGAGTCTTCCAGTTCACAAGAACTGCAATCACCTCGACCTGGATCGCCAAGCCAAGGAGTGGCTTTTGGTGGTGGGACTAAGCGGATGCTGGAGACTGTGAGAAGCCCACAGCCACCAAAATCTGTACCTCAAAGTCAAGCAAGTCAAGAGTTGGTGAAGGGTCTGAGGCAAAATCTATGCATGGGCCCTGAGTCTCCAAGAGTGAAAAGGCCATCATCTGTCCTAGATTCCAAGTCCACAAGTTCTAGAGTTCAGGAGCTGCATCCCCAAAACCAAAGTCTGAAGGATCCTGTTGATGTCTCAACTCTCAAGAGCAAGCAGTTGAATATCAAACTAGCCAAGGGAAGACTTGCAAGAAGAAGCAGTCAACCCATGACTGAAAATCCAACCTCGGTGACAGCTTCATCTCAGGCTACTGTAGAAAAGTGTTCAGAATTGAGGAGCAGGAGTCTTGTACCAACAAGATTGTCATTTGGACCTGACCAATCAACTGAAGTCGTGAAAGATTTGGTCTCAGAGGAGACCACAACTTATGCACAGAGAAACAATCATCGGAGCCTTGATGTCAAAACCCAAAGTAGCAATTTTCTGGTTAAGCAAGCTGGAGCAGACTCAAAGCCTGAATGTGACTTTGATTCAGAAGCAAATCTACAAAAGCAGGTCCAATCTACAGAAGTTGGGAATGTGGATCGAAGTCAAGGTATCAAGCTCCCAATGCTATCCATAAAGTGCAATCTTGGGGGTGATTTAAGCACCAGTGCATCATGTGTTTCATCAAGACCTCAGCATCAAGGATCGGAGGTGAGGGATCCGAATGACTTGACTAACAAAAATGTCTTAGATCAAAACACTTTTGAGTTCCAATTGTGGGTACAAAACAATGATGGTCAAAATAAAAAACAGCCATTTTATTTCTAAGTGGATTAACATTATTAGCACTAAGTTTCATTCACAAGAAATTTTCAGATCAAGATGTCCATGAGAAATATTGAACTGTTGTGGGTGGCTGTAATCTTTTTCTGTCTGCAACTGAACAACAGGAGACTGGTGACATGCTGATGGGATTGGAAGAAAGGAAACTTGTTGTCTGGAGTGAGAAACGCCCATCCAAAGTAGACTTCACCGCACCCAAGGACCTGCTGTTTGAGAAATGCATGAATTTCAGTGAGAATGATCAAATGGGTGATCCCAGTTCTAAACAGCCAAGCCCCATGTCAGTGCTCGACAATACATTTTTCAGAGATGAGGAAACTTGCACGATGATCACTCCAAGGGTCGAAGAACACATCCTTCAAGGTAATAATATACTTCTTATGCAAATTCCAAATCCACAATTGTTTGACAACCATATGACTGTACTACATACATAAGCTTATGAAGGAAGACCAAACAAAATGCATACCCTAAATGTCAGAGACAGTAGTTCTCCTCTAGAAATCTAAATTCTGACCATGGATTGATCTCCTGAAAAGATTCAACATCACACATTGTGTTCAGGCAGACAGGATCCTGTGTGCCCAGGGAATATAACCCTAACCTGAGCTTCTAATCCTGTAAAAGCTTGAAAGACTTTGTGAGAAATCTCAAAGAAAATTTAGGGTTTAGGGTTTATCACTGACGTTTGGTGATGGTTGGCTTGTCTACGATTGCTTTCAGAGGCTTTACTTGCATTGGAGAACATAAGACGCTCCAGGAGCTTTGCAAAAACCCTCATCAACAAGCAGCCTCCTCCTCCTCCTCCTCCTCCTCTCTCGGTGAATTCTATAGAAATCATGTCTGAAGGAGTCTTGGGGACATCACCAGGCGAAGAAGACAAGCACGAGATTGTCCTTAGAGAAGAAGAAGAAGAACCTCCTCCTGCTGGACCCGACAATTGCTGCAACAGATCGGCCGAGCGAGAATTCGTCCGGGAGCTTCTCGTTGCTTCTGGACTTACAAAATCCTATGATGATGATGATGATGCTGACATCTTCGAAGATCTTGAGCGGTACAATGAAGATTCAAGAAAGAGGAGTCGGAAATCGGGTCAGCTCCAACACTGCCTTCTGCTTGACACCGTGAACGAAATACTGGCGAGGAAACATGAGCTTGAGAATTCATATTGCAGGGTTTACATGCCGATTTCTCAGAAGAAGAAGAATCTGGTGGAAGAAGTTTGGGAGCAGATGCAAGGAATGATGATGATGAGAGCGACAACCTGTGCTGCAGATGATGTCTGTGACACCGTTCAGAGAATTCTTGAAAGAGACTTATTAGAGTTTAAGAATACTAATGCTGCTGCACCGCAGGCGGAATCATGGGCACATGACTACAGACTGGAGCTCAGCAAACTGGAGGTTGGGCTGGAGAAAATGATTTTCAAGGATTTGATGGACGAAGCAGTTGAGGAATTGAAGACTTGTTTTGGTAACAGTAGTAGTAGCAGTAGTAAGAACTGTTGTTCTTGCTGCTGCTGCTGCTGCTGCTGTTTTTGTTGTCATCAGCAGCAGCAGCAGCAGCAGCATCATCATCATCAGCATCATCCTCCTCGTCTTCGTGGTAGTGCCTCCTGCAGCAGAAACTCTTTGCAGTTTCCAAAGAAGGCAACAGCTCGCAGGCAGCTTCTTTTCATGCATTGAAGTTGGAACCAAAAAAACTCTAATTGCCAATTGAATCCAAAGATGGCAGACAAACCACAGACTTGGGATTTTTTGTTTGCATTGAGCTTGAAGCACCTGCACACACACACACACACACACGAGAGAGAGAGAGACGAGAGAGATACGAGATCCAGAGCGCAACTACAGAGACCAAAAGCGCAGCAAGATGATGATCTTGAGGCTCTGCACAATACAGTCTGGAATGCGAGAGAAGATGCACATTATACTCCGTAATACGCAGTTCAAGCCGAAGTTCTGGCTGGGAAGTAGGGTGAGTAATAGGCAAGGGGATTGTTCTGTTAATCGTGCGACCTACATCGAGCCCATTTCCAGAATATTGACAGGTTTAGAAAGTCTCAATTCTACCATGGAATGATGAGATGCTGATTATAGGTGAGCCCATTCCAGAATGTTGTCAGGTGTTTTTAGAGAGGCCCAATTCTACCAATTCTACCATGGAATGGTGAGATGCTGATTTGGGGTGCCCCTCATTCCAGAATCTTGACAGGTTTAGAGCGGCCCAATTCTACAACGGAATGATCAGATGCCTGATTAGGGCTGAGCCCATTCTAGAATGTTGACAGGCTTTTAAGAGAGGCCTAATTTCTACCATGGAATGATAAAAGATGCTGATTTTGGGCGCACCTGATTCCGGAATCTTGACAGGTCTAGAGTGACCCAATTCTACGATGGAATGATCAGATGCTGATTATGGCGAGCCCATTCTAGAATGTTGACAGGTTTAGAGAGGCCAATGGTAGGATAGACCTCCAAAATGGGCAAGGATATTGTGTTCAGATTCATTTTAGAGTATAGTAGCTTAAGGGATTTTTATAGGCCCCTAGGTAATAATAATAGGTCTATTTTTATGTGAGGATTTTTTTAAACATGATATTTTGGCTTGTGTTGAAACTTGAGATTAATTTTCAGAGTTATAATAGCTTGAAGGATTTTGGTTTCTTTTAGAGGATTTTTTTTTTAAGATTATATTTTTGCATGGTGAAATATTTGGGTGTTTCCATAATTCTTATTTTGCCTTAAGATACTTTTAAAATGTAAATGGCAAGGCCATAATGTGTGACACACCCCCTTGTTTACATGTGGTCAATTTGTGGGTTGTTAAAAGTTTTGGATTCTTTAAAAAAAAAAAACAAGTTTGAACTTGTGACTTGCCATAAAATTTTGCATTGTTGTAGATTGGGGCGATTATGTTAACATATGTATATTAAAGTGTTCAATTATGACAGTTGGAGCATTTACAGACTTTTTTTAATAATAGTTTTCAAAATTGAACAAAAAAAATTTGTTTGCATGTTAGGTGGTTTATAGATTGCAATCAAATATAATGCTTTTCATGTGTTTCCGTTAAAATGGTAATTAACGAATTCAACACCTAAACTTGTTGTTGATGTTTGTGATAATGACACCATTTTATTATAAAGTCTCATTATTTCATGTTCATTATAAAATATGATAAAATTTTGAATTTTGTGTGGTGTAAATTTTTTGATTTACGCAAATATTTTGCACTCTTATTTCATTTAAACAAAGGATATAGAATGTTAATAAATTTTGATTTGCAAGTATGTTTTTGAAGTGTAATTTTAAAGAATGAATTTTAAACTGTTGTATTACTATACATTTTGTGCAATAATATTTTAGAGAAGTGATTCTTATTTCCTATCATGTAATAGTTCTAAATTGAAGCAATTCTTGCTCAACATGAGGTTCTACTTGGAAGTTTTTGTTTGATATTGGAGAAAGCAAGTACATAATGTTTTTAGAATGAATTCAAAATAATGTTGTATATGTTAAATTGTGTTTTGTTACTCTAGCATGATTAACACTTGAACCTATGCACAATGTTTAGTACGTTTTGCAACGAGTTGTATTCGGAATTGAATTATTGTGATGATGTGACAAGGATTGTTACTTATTTATATTTAATAAGAAACATTTTTTTATACAATTGGTGACAATATTTTTTGTCAAGTGTCGAGAAGTTTTCATGCACATGCAAGTTTTTATTCTTGTGTTAATTCTAATTTGAAGGTTATGAAAATTTATCCATGTTAATAGTTTTGGAAACTTCTTTTGTAATTTTCAAAAGTTTTGTCTACACTATTTACAAGGCCATTGGATCGAATGTAGTTGCCTCCACACAATTCAATTAACATATGGTTTTTGAATAGTAATTCATGTCATAGCCCACCTATTTGATTTGGTGATTGATAATTTGAAATAAGAAGGGCATGTGTCAAAATGGACATTGTGTGCCAAAATTTTAAAGTTTCGCCTAGTTTTGTTTCAAATGTTTTTTTTTTTAATGTATTTGTGTAGAAGAAATGTGCTAGCATATTATTTGTGGGTGGTAGTTTTAAACAAATTTTATTGATCAAATCTATGTCTTTAGAAGTTTGCAACATTGTTGGAAATTGATTTAAAATGTTAATGAAATTCATGTGATCTTCTAACATCACCTCTTTTAATTCATAATATCTTACATTTTCATGCCAAAAGTTTGGTCCAAGTGCATTGAAGACATTAATTTTTTGTTTAAAAATCCATGAATCATGGATTGGCAAAGCTTGGTAGAAATTGCCTATCATTATAACATTGAAGCCACCCATAAACATGTTGTGGGCTTGTTTAATAACACATAGTATGTGACCAATGAAAGTTAGCATTCTATTACCTTCAAGAAATATTTCATCTATCAATATGGATTGAAGTGGATCATACACTACGTTAAACAAAACAATCTATAATTACATATACAACTAATATTATAGTAATATAGGATTTTGATGATTATCTAACTAAGTGGTCAAATAGGAAACATTGCAAAGAAGATGCAATCATATCCATGGACATAGTCATAAACATGTATATGACTATGACTTTTGTGATTACAATGATGAAATTTCAATATAAAAAATAAATCAAATCATACAATTTGAACTATTGAATCATTGATTTAAAATATATGTTATGCATTCTCAATTTATTTCATATCACTCCACGGCAATTAGAGTTGAAATCAACATGCCACATGTCTCATTCGAATGTTTTACAATTAGCTTTTATGAATATATAATAATGGTAATCCTTCATTTTTAACTTATAAGAAATCATAGCATTGCCAAATAGAGCCAACCAAATGGTGCCACATATTTGTGATTTAGTCATAGTGTGGATTTGTCATAGGAAAATTACGGTTTCAACTAGGAATAGATGCATGGAATTGTCAGTCCCAATCAATTATTGCCATATATTAGTTCAAAAATTACAAAACCTACAAATCTTTGAAATAAAAAATTATGAATTATGGAAAGAAAACTCTTTTTTTTATAATTCAATTTAATGACCTCAAAATATCCATGTTTTGCAAAGTCCATTTACCTACATAGACAATTTTTTTCCAAGACATGCTTTCATTACAAATATTTAGAAGTTATATATAAGAATGGTGCATGGGGAAATGTTAACATCAACATTATTTTATTTTATTTTGTAAAAAAACCCAATTTTATAAGGTTCACTAGGCTCAAAATACAATAAAAATATGGATTTTCAATTGGATTCTCTATTACCATTTTTTATCCATTGTAGTGTGTTTTAACCTAATGACAAACAAGCTCCCATAACTAGGGGTTGTTTGGAAATAATTTTTATAATGAAAAGATGTCGTGATGTCAAAATGTTGAGAATGAAACTTAAAAGAAACAAAATCATGACTATGATCCATATATGACAAAAGTAATAGTCCACATTCACATAATGATGTGGAATATCAAATGGTGATCAATTATCTTCTAAATATACACAACAATAAACAAGCCCTCCAGAATTAAAGGTTAATAGGAATCAATCTCCAAAATAGAACAACCATACTAAATGTTGAACAAGATACATTAATGTATGCCAACCATATGCGAATGAACATTAGTTCATAAACTACATGTTTTTCCAAGATTGGAAATGACAATTTGCAACAAAGATAGATGTACCAAAAATTTACTTTAAAAAAATTAGAAATCAACTTAACATGAAGTACGTAGGGGAAAGAAAATCACAATAGTCTTCCAATATTATATGCTACAACTATTCACATAGTAAATAATTAAGCTAGCTAAATGAACATTAGCTTGTAGGAATGCTTGGATTTGTTGGCTATGATTATGGACATGGCTACTATGTTGGTATGGTATATAACATTATTGTAATAGATGCACACAATTGGTTCCACATTTTGCAGTACAAACCCCTAATTGATCTAATGGACCTTCCAATAGACTTTTATTTCAAGGGTTATAATTGTTCACAAGTACACTAACAAATGAAGATTCATCTTCACACTTGACCGTAAAATCAATGAGAATGAGATCAAGTAAAAAAAAACCTTTGCAAAAAAAAAATTAGAAAACAACCATTGTGTTAGTCCCAACCAAAGTAATACAAATTCAACAAGGATGTGGAAATACTAAAATTGACTACTTTCAAAACCTTGAACAATTAAGGAAAGGATGCAATTGGATGCAACTATGATTGTGTGGACTCATTACAAATCACTTCAAGAAATGGTTAAGGAACTAAAATTGACCAAATAATATTTGTGATCCTTTCCCTTAAACGTTTTCACAACTATAGATTCCATTGCATGCCAAAGTATATGACCTTAAGTTTTCATTAGAATAAAAAAGGTAGGAATTGTTGCAAATTTTTATTCCTAATTAATTTTCATCACTTGGAAATTGAAGTCCATTGAGGTTGATTCAACATGTATGAACATCTATTTACTTGTGTTCTCATTGATTACAACCAACTTGATATGACAATTGGTGCCTCCATTGATTTAAGGGGGACTATTTATTTTAAGTAACATGCATGCCAATTACAAATCAATATTTGACCCAAATTATTTTGGTTCCATAGTTCATCACCACTTACCCATAAGCAATATAAGATCCTTCTTTTGACATTATGGTGCAATCACACTAATAGGAGTCACAACAAGTGTAATCAATGGGCAAGCCCATCCTTGGGTGGTACCACTAAGAACGTCACACCTTGAATTTCTTGGACCCATCAAACTTTGAAAAATCATAAGAAACACTTAAATGAACATTTTCATAAAAACATTTAATGAATAAATTTATTAGGTTCCATATATTTTGAAAACTCAATAATATCAATAATATTTTTTATTTTGATGTTTATAATCATTACATTTAGAAAAAATTTCAAGAACATAACACTAGTTTTTTTCCTTAAACTTTCTAGTCATGAACACAAATTTGAAGGATGATTTGAGAATTTTCTTATGAATTATTTTCCTAAGGTAATTTGGAAGTCATTTTATTTTTAGATTTTTATTTGGCAATTAATTGATGAAATGTGATTTAATTATGAATTTCCAAAGTTGAAACTGTCAATTTTTTAAGGGGCCATTTTAATTAGGAATATAATTTTTTTCAATTTTTTAAATTCTCAAAAAAACTTCAAACCATATATTAAAACATGCAATTGATAAACATGAAAAAATAATAATTTATAGTTGTGAAAATATTTAACAAAAAGGGCCCAAAAAAATGATTTGGTTATTTTCGGTTCCTTAACCATTCCTTGAGGTGGTTCCTAGTGGTACCACACAAGGATGGGTTCACCCCAATGTTTGGTTTTTCAATGTTCATATTTTTAATATCCAAAATTATACTAATGTTACAAGTTTAGAATCATGAAATCCTTTTAATATATTATGAAAATATGTGGAATAGTTGTTTGGGTTGAATCTAACATGAGTATATAGTATTCAAAAGCATGCATATGGCATTATAAGCAATGATTTTTCGATTTTTTAATTTAAAGAAAAACTTGAAATGCCTTCAAATTGACATAATCATGTATAGTAACTATCCACACCTTGGAATTTACATAATTTTTAAAATTCATATTTATTCAACAAAGATTAACAAGAAAAATGTGATGTATAGGTGAAACTCTAGGCTAGTTGCAAAAAACTTCACTAAAAAATTCATTTGTATGAAAAAAATATTTTGAAGCAAAATGGAATGAAATCCTTATATAAAATAATGTTGTTGGCTCTTTTGAATATGTTTTGACCCTTCTTTCTCTCATACCACCATTATGAAAGATTTGAAAAAAAACTCTTACAAGTTGCCAAAGTTTTTTCTATGAGCTTTAGAAAACATATAAATTGTTAATATACAAACAAAATCTCCCTATCACATCATACAAACATCATTCACATATGCACCTTAATGAAACCACTACATTGATTTGAATTGATCATACTTGAAACATATCATTTTCCATCTCATTTTTAAAGCATTTTGTTTAGGGTTTAAGGTCTTACTTTATTTGCACTATGTTGCAAAACATTCCAACTCCAAAAAACAATATGCATATTGGAAAGTGATGATGACCTTGAAAAGGGATCATTAAAAAGCTTACAATTGCCATGGTCTCCAAATGCCACCTTTTATATATCCCCAACAAGACTTGTGAACAAATGCATTGGATTGCAAAAGTTGTTCGGTAGTATGTTACAAAGGTTGCATAGAAACACATGGCAAGTTCTTGGCTAATCTCTCTTTCCATCTACTTTGCTTGTGGTGTGAAGAATTGTAAAAATGGACTTATCCTCATCTCTTTCTCTTGTTGACATCAAACACAATTCTACTCTCAAGAACTTGGTCCTTGCAAAAAGAAAATCAGCTTCAACACAACAAATCCATTTCGACAAAACACATCATGTGAAATCATGCAAAGGATTTTATTTGAAAATTTATCATTTATGAAAAGATCAGAGTTGAGATGAAAAATGATAATTAAGCATCAAAACTTAGGAGTTTTCTAAATATTAGTGGTTTAAAAAAACAACACAAAAAAGTGCATGCAAAGAGGGGAAAGGCAAATTCAAATCCTAAACCAGCTAAACTTTAAACCCTTGGGTTCAATCCCCACAATGACGGCTGCACTTTTGTTGGTTTTGCCCATTGTGAAGAAACTATAAGCATTTGTATAACATTTTGATGAAACAACATTTTGAACCAGTATGTGAATGACAACTAGACATAATCTAGTTGTTTTTTTTGAGCCTACTTTTTAAAAAAATCAAATTCAATTTTGGATTCAAATTAGCAAACCAAGTTACTTGGTTTATAATCATCTCATGATTTTGTTTGCTCTGCCTATATGTAGAGGCTACACAACAATATGGGATTTTGGGGTAAAATTTGGCTCAAACTTGAACCAATGTGGATGGCAATTGGAGCTCTCATTATGTACATCTACAAAAGAGAAATTCTAAATCCAACATGTGAATTATTTAATTTGAACATGCCCTATAAGGGCAAAGCCATTACACAATGAGTTGCTTGTTTATGCATTTGCCCATGTGATGACATGGGCATCAGAAGTGTGACTAGATAAAGACAAAAAAACAAAATTCAAGTTTGAAGTTTGAACTTGCCATCAAGGGTAGAGTCATATGAACAAATTGTTTGAACTTGTTGTTAAGAGCAAAGCCATTACACAATGAAATAATGGCATATTTGTGTTATGTGTGTTACACCCGATGGTCGACCAATGTTAATTGGTCATGACCGTTATTTCAACCTAATGTGTTTTCCTACCATGGTCTATTCATGGGTCAAAACTTGCAAATAGGGTGAAATTTTTGACAGGCAACTTGTTCCAGGATTGTGACCAAAACATTTGTGGGCTGACACATTCCTTAGGCAATCCTTCAATAATGCTTTGAAAAGCATCAATTAAAATGTGCTTGGCATAACAACCCTAAGCCAAACATTCCTCCATTTCACATAGGTAACTTTAAGCTTCAAGAACATTGCATCCAACCCTCATTGATTGATTTTTGCACCAATGGTCTTTTACTCCCTCACTAGCACGATCATGTATCATGAACTTCATATGAGCATTCATGTTTCATTTCATGTACTACATACTCCCCAACATTGATGAAAAGATTCCACCCAAGTTTGGTTGTTGTAGGAATTGGAATTAGCAGGTGACTTGAAGGGAGGCAATTTCTTCTGATGTGTACAAACATGATCACAAGACAATATCAATCCACCTCATAAAAGTAGAGTAACACTAAAAAATGTAAAATCACACACAAGATTGACCTACTTTCTTGATGATAAGATCTGCTATTTTGATGCCTTTCTAGTTTGCATTTAGCATAATGAATCATCTTCAACTTTACAAAGGATTTCCAAGTGCCAAACAATTGTCATGATTGGCAATGATAAGCTGGATAAAAGTTCAATCTCACAGTATAGTTATTGGCAATGATAAGGTAGATAAATGAGCCTAGGTTGATGCCTAATTCCTGACTATATTTCAACAACCCAATACACCTATTGTATATTTACCGACTTTTCACGGGGATGCATTGAACCTAGATATGTTGAAAACAAAAGGAGAAATTAGCAAACATAAGAAATATTCAACAAAGAAAACATCAGATAACATACAAACATCACCTAAAATCATCATTACAACTTAGTGGATAGAATGATCAGTTCAAGGAGCCTGAGGACCAAGACTAATACCTCAAACCTTTGTTGGTCCACACTTTAAAACTCATCTTCAATTACAATAGTCTTGACATCCACTCAGTTTCCAACATAACTCAATACATACATAAGATGAAAGAGGCACCAGACCTAAGTGCTACATATGGCAGAGACATGAAACTGAAACTCCAGGAAGTGAGCTCCATGCCCACCTTTTCAGTGCTACCACATCTGATAACACTGTTGAACTTTGACTGCATTACAATACCACTAGACATGCTACTGTAAACAAAATTAACTTGATAGAGTGATTGATAAGACATATTACTGGCATCACCAGTAGTCCATGCAACACTATATCTTCAAAGTGATGAAAGCAATTGGCATCCCTCACCATGGTTGCTCTCTCAACTATTTTTGAGATGAAATTTGTGGAAGTGTGGCAATCTTCACAAACCCAAAGATTTTTTCTGATTCAGAGAGGTGTACTGGGAGCTGTGTTGATGAGCCCAAATGCAATAGATAGTTTCTCGCTATGGTGACACAGATGAAACACTTGTTCTTCTTCTTCCACATCATGCAGAACAAATTTTGTACAAGGCATGTACCCATATCATGCATGAGCCCTGACAACCTCTGCAGTTATGCATGAATTTCAATGATCTGGGGGTGGTCTTGATCCTCTATTCAAACGTATGCACCTCACTATTCACTTCAATCCAAGTGTGACCTGGCTGTTTCTTCACACCTTTTTCCTTTCTCTGCCACTCAACATTCTCACAGAGTTGTCTCCTGCCAGCAGCAGCATAGATGTTTGACAGCAGCACATAAGCAACAGCATTTTGAGGCTCCAGTTCAAGAATTCATTTGGCAACGCGTTCTGCCATCTCCACATTACCATGAATTCTGCAAGCTCCGAGCAAAGTCATCCATGCAGGCACATGTGGTTTACAGGGCATTGCCATGACCATATTCTCTGCCTCCTGTAGATGGCCAGCATGGCAAAAAAGGTTGACCATACATGTGTAATGTTCCAATTTTGCAGAAATCATATAGTCTGTGACCATTGTGGCATAACAGCGCATGCCTTCATCCACCAGACCTGCATGGCTACAAGCTGACAGAAGACAAATAAAAGTGATATCATCTGGTTGTACACCTTCTTCACACATCTGTTCAAAATGTTTAAGAGCTTCCTTACCATGCCCATTCATGGCACATCCTCCAAGTATGGCATTCCAAGTGACCACAGCTCGAGATGGCATCTTGTTGAACACTCCCCAAGCATCCTCCATGCTCCCACACTTTGCATACATGTCCACCAAGCTACTCCCCACAAACACATCACATTCCAAACCACTTTAAATTATCTGTTGATGAACACACCTGCCCTCTTGAATTGCAACCATGCTGGCACATGCTTTCAGCACTCCCACAAAAGTAACAGAGTCTGCTCGCACACCCTCCTGTTGCATATGTTGAAATAGTTCCAGTGCCTTCTGCTGTTGGCCGCATTTCACATGTCCCAATACCATGGCATTCCAAGTGACCACATTTCAAGATGGCATCTTGTTGAACACTCTCCAAGCATCCTCAATGCTCCCACATTTTGCATACATGTCAACTAAGCTATTTGCCACAAAGACATTAGAGTCACATCCATATTCAATGATCTGCTGATGAACACACCTGCCTTCTTCAAGCCCAACCATGCTGGCACATGCATTCAGCACCCCCACAAAAGTAACAGAGTTTGGTTGCACACTCTCCTGTTGCATGCATTGAAATAGTTCCAATGCCTTTTGCCCTTGCCCACATTGCACATGTCCCAATATCATTGAGGTCCAAGTAACCACATTTTGAGATGGCATCTTGTTGAAAACTCTCCAAGCATCCTCAATGCTCCCACATTTTCCATACATGTCCACCAAGCTACTCCCCACAAAGACATCAGACTCACAACCAGTTTGAATGAGTTGTTTATGAACAAGCCTGCCATCTTCAAGTGTTCCCAAACCAGCACATGCCTTAATCACCTGAACAAAAGTGAATTTGTTAGGACTCACTCCTTCTCCTTGCATTTGTCAGAAAAGCTGCATTGCCTTCTCAAGTTGTCTATCCTTTACATATTTTGTAAGCTCCTGATTCCATGCAAAAATGTTCACTTGCACTGTGCCTGGTGCCATTGCAGCTATCTCTACTGGCACCCATGGCAGATTTCATCAGTCCTCAAGCCAGAGTCCTTCCTGTGTCTTCTTGTGTTTGAAATCTGGATACCTTTCATTTGTCTACAACCAGAAATCCAGATAAATCATCAGCCATGTATTCTCCACATCCCAGACATAAATGGCATGATAAGAACAGAGAAATCTGCACTGACCTTCTGCATCAGCATATGGCACCAAGAGAGAGCAACAAGATTGACAACAACAAGAGCTATGGTGCCATCAACACATGAACTCTGACAGGTTTGATGTTCACTTACCTTCTCTGATCTATGATCCCACCATTGTGAAGGATCCATAAAGAAGTCCTGCCACAGTTTCTCTCTCTGACCTCCAGGGACTGCAAAAGAACTTCCTTTCAAATCATGTACTTTGGTCACATAGCAGCCATGATGAGGTATGGCATCTTGCATAGATTGTGTCCAACCTCTCAATGTGACTGGGAAGGTATCACTAAAATAAAATCAAGAAAGACCTTTCAAGAAACAAAACACACATATTGTGAGAAGAAGGCAGTACACACAGGGGAACAACACAAGAAAGCTTCAAGTGCTGTGATAACTGAGTGCCACCTCTGTTTCTATTCAGTGCGGTCTGGAAAGAAGTGCAGTGTACTGTGAAAGTTGGTGATGGGTAAAGTGGAATTGTGGGTGCACAGACACATGTAGCAACAAGCTCCTCCTCATCCACCTCTCCATGTGGTGGTGGAGCTGCTGCTTTTGTGGTCTAGAAAAGAATTAGATCTTGCATGTGGCAATTGCAATTGTTGCACTGATGACGAAGAAGAAATTGTTGCTTTGAAAAACCCTTGGCAATTGCTCTCACTCTTCACAATCCAAGAGCATCCCAACTAGACCCAAAACTAATTCCCTCTCAAACTTCCAACCAAAATGCAATCTCTCTCCCACCACCACCACCACCACATTCTTGGTGGGACAATTCCAGATTGAACATCATCACTACACTTGCAATGGCCCAAAAACTCTCCAAAACCCCAGCACACTAAAAGGATGGTTCACAGAAACCCTGATGAGCCACTAGGGGCCCAGGGGATTCTGACTTTGGTTCCCTGCCTACATTTGAGACAATTAAACAGGTTATGGTACAACTTTTCTTGTTTGCAACATCCAGGAATACAATTTCTTCTTCCTCTCTGAAGAGACCAAAAAATCCTTGAAAAGTTGTAGAGTTCTTTTAAGCCAGAGACAAACTTGACCTGGAAATAGCTTCTGAGTGACAATTATGAGAGTAATACAATATCTCCCTTCCTCACCTCCTCATCCACCCTGTTTGATCTATAGAAGCCAATGCGAGTGGACTTCAGACTTCAATCTCTCTCAGAACAATCTTCAAAACTTTGGAGCATCCCTCTTCAGCAATTTGAAATCAGCCCCTTGTACTGTCATTAACATCAAACGTGTCTTCTGGACTGCCCTATCTTCAGGATTGTTCATGCTGCCCTCCCCTTTCCTCTAGCTACTTGTAATGTATGTTTGTATCAATCCAGGAATGGGAAGATATGCAATAAACAGACTGCTACTATACGTGACTTGAAACCATTAGCAAGCAATAAGGTCTTTCCATGGAGGCTTCATAACGAAATACATTACCAAGTGACTGTGATGCTCAAGGTAAATTTGCACAACAGCATCTCCAAAGGTTGCAGTGTACAACGGAACTGTAATGTTCCGTTTGTGGGTTTTGATCCACGTATCACTGTAATCAAACAAGAATGTTTGGTTTTCCCATTTCAGACCTCTGACCAATGCCACAACGAAAAATCAAATATATGAATCTAGCGATTTTAACCATTTTTTTTTCTCACTTCTGGCGACTGAAAACCTCACATATCATTTCTTTTTCGAATTTTTGGTTTTTAACTTCGTTTTTTGGCCAAATTTCGCCAGTGAAAAAATAGGCTAGATGAGAGAGAGAAATCCTGTTTGAGATCTCAAATACTGACGAGCGGCTGTGGGATGAAAGGGAGTGCAATGAACATCATTAGGATGAAGACCTAATGAAAAGCGAATCACGCCGCCCAATGCAGAAAACGACAGTAGAAGTGTTAGTTGAGGCCACAGTGAACCAGCACCTGCCAGTGCACTATCAAGGATGGATGATATGTGATCAGGAAACAGTTTTCTGTTGGGTTCCAGTTCCCTTGCTAACCATGGTGGTTAGCTCAGTTGCTTTATTTACTACCTACCAACTAGGTAGGTAGTAGAAACACTACCTTCTACTATGTATAAACTGTCTACTTACCTAGTAATCCCCTAGTTTTTAACCTACCTGTCTATATGTTAGACCTACTTCTTATTGCAGGGGTTACCGAGATGAAACCAGGTAGTAACTCCGATAAGGATCATCCACAACTGAGTCATAACGGGCATCCAGTGGATGATGCACTGGTGGGTGCTGGTTCACTATGGCCATTACCATTACTTGATAGTTTTTGCTTCTTGCTCAATAGTTTTGTGGTGTGTGCTTGTTTTACGAAAGTCCAGAACGACGAAGTAGCTGGATTCTCTTGGGCACTCTTGATTCTTTTTGGCGATGGTGGGCTTGGTGGAAGTGCTTTTGTGACTGACTTGGTGGGGAAGTGGCGGGCGCAAATGTTTTAAAAAGGGGGCTTGACTTGGTGGGGAAGTGCCAGACGCAAATGTTTAAAAAAGGGAGTTTGTTGAAGGTAGGCATTTTTCCTGATTCTTTGAAGGTTTTTGTGAAGTCAGTGGCTGATGGGAAGAATGTCCACAGCCATAGTCCTAGAAATTACAAGTAGTCTTTCGCTGCAAATTGGAGGTAAAATTTAGAAATTGTTGATGATAGTAGGCATGAATAAACCGCATACAGATGATGGATGTGATGAAGCTCCATAGGGGACGATTATGGCTGGTCTAAAGGAAACATCAGTTTGTGGGTTGTGACAGATCAGTGGGAATTTGCATTTGGGAATTTGAGACTCATTGGTTTGAGAATTCTAGTGATACAATGTTTGCAATCTTCTAAAGGGAGAAGTTGTGAAATCTATGTTGATGTGAACCTCCGTCTCATCTCTGTCAAATGCCTTAGCGAATTTGTGGAAATTGTTGGTGGTGGGGTTGATGTGTTAAAACTGATGTTGTGTAAGACCAAGATAGCCTACAGAAAAAGTCCGGAGAGACTTGATCCAAACATCTCTATAAATTATTCATGCTTAGGATTTGGTTTCGATAGACAGTATGCATTCATAATTTAGTCAGTACTTGTTCACTCCATAGGAAGTGGGATTCAGCAAGGGTTTATGTGGTAAGGATAGTTGGTTGATTGCAGAAAGCAGGACTCTTGTTAATCGGTTGTAGACCTATCAGGGACTATGACTACTATATGTCTGGATTTGCAGAGGTTTTGTATGGCCTCCATTTTCTGTCACATGGCCAAATGACGAGTGTGGGGCAACGGGTATTTGATTTTTGGAACACCCATCTAATCTATGTATTTGAAAAAAAATCAGATTCAAAGAATCGTCAATTCTGGGTATTTGAAAATGTTTAGGATCGAAAAACCCCCCAAAGACCTAATGGTTTTGGATGAATATTTGAATTTTTTTCAAATTTTTTTGAGAATTGCAATTATATATAATATGTAGGTATTTGATTTTTTGATAATTGTGATTATATATCAAAAATTAGTCTATGATTTTTTTTATAGTCATGATTACTACTTTTGATACCCAATGGGGGTCTGGTGCAATTTTTAATACCCACCTCATTTTGCACATGACTTCACCAGCGTCTTAGAAGCTCTAGAAATCTCACAAAGCCTCCTCCTCAAAAAGCTAGAGCATCAATAATGTGATCCCAATTTTTGTAAGATTTTGTATAGGAGAAGGGTCTGCATTTAGAGTTATTGAGAATTTTGGCCTCGACTGAGGTTCACCTACTTGAAGAAAAGCCAAGATTTTATTCTCCCATTTTTCTTTTTTTGTAAACAAGATGTTTATGAAATGTAAGATTTTGTTGATTGGTCAACAAGATCTTATGCAATTTCTAAGATCCTATATGAGATTACACATGACTTAAGCAATGCAAAAATACAATGGGAAAATGATAAGTCCTTTACATTATGCAAATACACAATGTGCAGGTTGCAAGATTGTTGAAATTTGAGGAGAAGGTTGAAGAAATCTAAAAAAATATTGAGGAGTATTCTAGGAGTTAATTCATCTCTCTATTTTAGCAGTTATCTAAATATGGATATCTTGAAAGTATCAATGCAAAACAATAGATTGAGCTCTATAATCTATAGGTACAAAATACTCTAACTTTTTACTATTACAATATGTAACGTGATGATTTCAGCAAAGATAACAATAGCCAAGCTACATGAACATAGGAATGATCAAAAAAATTAAGAAGTTATCAAAGAATTTACTTTTCATGCAAAAATTATATCTAATGGTGAATGAACTAGAATTTATGGATGAAATAAAATCATAGATGATTTTTTGGATGAAATGTATTTCATCTTAAGATTTCATGAATTTTCATGGACATATTTCCATTCCATTAAAGGGCTTTAACTTCACTGTTCATAAAAATGGATATAAAGAAAACACGAAATTTGAACTCAACTTGAATCTTTTCAATTTGCTCTCAATATATCAAAAATGAATTTAAAATGTAGTGTGACGTGGAATTAGGGCTAAAGTGTGTGCAAACTATCCGCATTGATTGCGTCACTTGAACTTGCCAACTTTTTCGATTTCATCATTCATGTTCAAGGACTATGCGGCTATGTGCAACAACTATTAGTGATGATTGGCATTGTCCCTTTTACTCTTTTTTGTTTGTTTGTTTTGTTTGGTTTTGTTTGTTGTAGATTATGCATAACAAGTTGGTTTTTGTGTTTTCGACAACGCTTGGTGCTGGAACTTGGAAGGACATTCTCCATTGCAATGCTGAAATTGGCACTATTTGATTGGTTTTATGTGTGTTACTTGGGCGATGTGATTCTATATCAAGAAGCATTTGGCATTGGGAAGAAGCTAAGTTTTCGTGCATTTGGTTTTTTGCAAAAGTCCTTGGATTTTTTATTTCAGCTAGCAAAGTAAATAGAGTTTTTTATTAGGTGTGACATGGGATGGAGATTTGCAGTTTGGATATAGTACAGACCTTTTGTTGCGCTTGTGCTCATTCTAGGTAGAACAAGTTTAATACAATGCATTATAAGGGTCAAATTATGGGGAAGTGATGAAAGGTTTTAGGGATTTTGGAAATGAGATGATGGCTTTGTCTTTATGATGTTGTTTAGGTGTTGTAATCTTTTGTTAGTTGTGGGAAGGGAGAAAGTACCTACATACATGCGAACTCTAAAGGAAGATTTGCACTAGGAAAAATTCACACATTGTTGGCCAAATTCTTTTGTTAAGCCTAGTACAAAAATATGACCTTTGTTAATTCTTCCTCTATCAACTACACTATAATCTATATTTTGTTTGTGTGTGTGGGAAAAGTCAATATTATGATTGTGGGTTTGTAGTGGTAGCATGTGTCAAAAAACTTGAAATGTTGTTGTATGCATTCTTTTGTTATTTGGGTTCTTCATTTTTGTGTCAAAGGATCATCATGGTTATGTTGGCAAATGAATTTTGTTATGTGTTGAAATTGCCATCACAAGATTAGTTGGCTTTTGAAAGTGAAATCAAAGTGACTTGATTCTTAGAGACCTATAGCTTCATGCATTTGAAATAAAAATGGAAACGTAGGATTTCATAAAGTAGATCATGCATGATTATGCTATAACTGTTAATTCAATTAATGACTATTTATGGGACTATTTTGTTTTTGTTCCCTGTTCTTTTTGTTACAATAGTTTGAATTTTGAAAATGCTATTATTAAGCTTCAAAAAACCATCAAATTAGAAAAAATAAAAGAAATAATGTCTCAAAGAAGGAAAGGGGAGCATGGCCACCTAGGTAGCATTTGAATAATAAATGAGTAAACATCAATTTGATTTTTTGGGGTAAAAGTTTTAACAAACCATAATAAAAAATTGCATTGGACATACCAAAAAAATTATATTTTGTGGGCAACTTGAAGTTCATTTAACAGTCCATAAAATGAGTTTGGACTTGGCAATGCTGCCTTGTGATGTGGAGTTGGAAGCTTGGGAATGTTGACTTGGAAACAAGTACTTGACAATTGAACATTATTGACTTTGTGATATAACAAAATGAACTTGTGAATATGTAAAGTCAATTTGTAATTGTCCATGTGTTATTTGTTTGCCAAAAAATGTTCACCTCATATCTTTGAAAAAAATTAAAAATTAAACACCACTAGTATGAAAGTGAAATGTAATTCAATAGCCTAAATCACTATAAGATCTTTAAAATGAAATAAGTTATCTTCACCCTAATCATTTCACCTTGTTTAAAGTTATGTTATTACAAACTCATTATGTAATCATTATATAGTCATCATGTTTCACTACTATTTAAAATAATTTATTATAATAAATAGGTTTTGTTTTGATGTTATTATTAAATAAGTTGTAGGTAGCTAAATTAAGGTAAATAAGTAAGTTGTAAATAAATAGGTAGGTTGGTTATATGTTCTTAAAAACATAGGTAGGTAGGTAGAAAAGTAAGTATGTATGTACATAGATCTATGGGTAGTTATGTTGTAAGTGAATAGGTGGATAACCCCTAGGTAACCTCCATAATCCCCAAGTAGACTTATATTGTTGTCCCTAGGTAGGCTATAAATAACCTATGTTGCCTTTCATTATGTCTTAAGTAGTTTAGGTGGTCTTTAAGTAGCCTACATAACCCCTAGGTAACTTTAGGAAGCAACTTACATACCTACATCCTAGGTAGGCTCTAGGTAATCCTTAAGTAGCTTATGTATCCTTCAAGTAAGCCTTAAGTGACTTACATAACCCCTAGGATAGCTTATAAAAGTTGCCCTAAATAACCTAAAAAGCCCTTAAAATAGTTTACAATAACTTTTAAATAGCCTACATAGCCATTAAGTAGGCCTACAAAGTCGTTAGGTAGATTTACATAACCCTTAAGTAGGGTTACATTACCCCCTAAATAACATACATAGCCTTTAGGTAGGCATACATACCCCCTAGGTAACCTACATAGCCTCTAGGTAACCAACATAACCCTTAAGTAACTTAATTATATAACCCTTAGGATAGCCTATGATAGTTGTTAAGTAATTTTCAGTAACCCTTATATGTAACCTACATAGCCCTTAAATAGGCCTACATAACTCCTATCGTAATCTATGGTAAGGTTTAGGTAGTTTAGATAGCCCTAAATAACCTATTATAAACCTTAGAGCAACCCCTAAATAGCCCTTAAATAAATCTAGGTAGACCTATGTTGGCCTTGGGTATGCCTAAGTAGGGCCCAAGTAGACCCTAGGCTAATATAATTTACCTTGGATTATTTAAATTAAGGTAAATTAGTTAAGGTAGGTTCAATAAGATATTTAAAGAGGATAGAAAAAATGTTTATTAAAATGTGGTGACAAATTATTTCACATAAAAAATTTGGTACAATGGTAAAAAACTTGTTTATAAAAGTGAAGGTGAGGGGATCAAATCTTAATTCTTACAATTTAATCTAGGTTAAATTGCTTAATTGACTTAATCTAGGTTGCCTAAGGTTCATATTTTTAACCTAGATGGTCTAGCCATGTAGCTTAAACCCACAGCTAGTTTAGATATTAGGAAACTAACATAATGAATTAATTATTGGTGAATTTCACTAAATATTAGTGAATTCATTATGTCCATAGCAACTAGTGGACCATGTTCACTAAGGGGTTAACCACTTTCACCATGGTAAATTTGTTAAAATTCATTCAAAAATATAATGAAACACAGTGAACTTGGTCACATATCATATTAATGCACATTTATTGTGTGAGTCATGGATTATAATACCACAAATTGTTAAGCTTTAGTTCCATAGTTTTCCTTAGTATTAATGATTTGAATCTTGATAAACCTCCAAGTAATAGTTATTAAGAGTTGAATTAGCCTTTGGATATTTTAACATAAAAGACTCTTTTATTTAAATTAATGCAAGGTTTAGTTAATTTTAGGATCTAGTAAAAAATTTAAAGTGCATTAACCTTTTATGTTGTAGAAAAGGGAAAGGGGATGTAAAATTAGATGTGATTTATTGATATGTTGGGAATACAAGCTCATAATTAACAATAACATTTTGCCATGACAATATTAAGTTAGTCTATAGAATAATCTTCAGGCACGAATGATGTACTTGAAATATTTTTAGGATGTAGTCTTAATACATCTTTATTTAGTTTTCACTTCTATCAGACTCTTAAATAAAATCAAAATCAAACTTAAGTATTAACATTTCCACATGAGTAGCCTCAGGTGAATTACAACTTAGTAAACAACTTTAAGGGGATAGATCACAATTGCAAAAACTCTAGAACGTGACGAATGGTGCGAGCTAGGTATTCGGCTTGATGTTCCATAGAAAGGGGATTGATTATGCCTCGCAGCCAACGATAATGGCCATCACCGGGAACCGAAGTTCAACAATGAAGACGAACATCGTCGTCTTCACATTGACATTTTTCAAACCTTTCTGGTGCGGCTCCACAAGCAAGAACAAATTCTAAATAGATTGTTAAGGCATGTGGGTTATGAGAGAATCGACGATCCCATGCCAAACGATCGACTCCAATGCGCACCATTCTTCTGGACGATTCTTCTTCGCGCGATCGTTGAGAGACATTCACATCAAGCGGTGCTTCTTTAAGCTCTTGCTTTTCTACTTGTGAAACTCGAGGATTTGAGGGCGTAACAACATCATCTGCCATGATTAAATTCTCACCTGCATTAACAAAAACCAAGAGAATAGCAAAAATAATGTGGTACTTGCGTTTAGAAGGGGTCGAGGTTTTTTTATTTAACAAATTAGGGTAGGCGTAAGGTGTGGGAGTGACGACGGAACCTTAGGAAAACTCGAACATCCTAAATTTAATGGAATCATCGAACCCTAATTTCGACGATGGATCTAGAAGTATGTGGGGGTTTTTATGATGCAAATTTTAATTCCAGTTTGTTATGTACTACATAGTTAATTAGTGCATGGAAGAAAAAATAAGTAGGGGATATTAAAAAAATAAATGGTACGCGAGGATGTTACTTCAACCATTGAATTAATTTAATCAAGTAAGGACTCAAGGATGTTTACTTATTACTATTGATAAATTGTCCTAGTAGTTAGTTACTTGAAATAATTAGGATGAAGAAGTAGGATGTGAGGGTCAACGGACGGAAGGGATAAGGATCAAGTTCAAGAACCTCATCAAGATATCCAAAATAAAGGGAAGGTTGAATCCTCCAATCCCATTAGTCATGAGGATTGTCTTCTTATTTGATTGGAGGATGGAATATTTTTTGTGTTTCATTGGGCCCAAGAATTCTCATCCTAAAATCAATTGGAGGGCAAATCATTTTCAATTTTCATTGGCTTTTGAAAGATGAGGAGGCCATTGATTTGAGGGGAGGATTTCAAAGCTTCCATCGGATAAGGGGAACTAGCTCAAGGAAAGGATATGGAGGCTTACTAAGGGATAAGGGAGTTTCTTAGGTTGGGGGAAGGGAAAAGGAAGAGAAGGAATGTGTGAGCAAAAGATTAATTCTTATGTGTGGAAAGGTGTTGTTCATGAAAAAAATGTGTGTAAGAAATAAGCATGGAAGGATTTCCATGACAAAGCCTCTGGAGTTTTATTTCAAATAATTGTTCCTCCCAAATCCACTGTTGGATTTGTGTCAAACTTAAAACAATTCTTGTTTAAGAGGTGTAAAAGGTTTTTTCCAAATTTCAACATCATCAGTTTGGCTGTAAGGGAGCTACACTTGTTAGGAGTAGAGGGTGTTGTAGTGGATGTCGCAACCCTAGCCTTGGCTCGCGACCAAGGCAAGGTGGGTTGCAAGGTTGCGGGCCTATAAGTAGACCCGGGAGTCATATCACATGCTCTCGGGAGTGCAAAGAGTGTGAGGGAGTGAACCCTCACACTCCCAAGTGAACTCCCATGTTGGGAGTTGGT
>Ga0116227_10000657_pt1 | contig 69760 bp, 56 predicted proteins | sample S1TSphgellanicum_FD_89693 | JGI IMG/M metagenome (GOLD analysis project Ga0116227, IMG submission 89693) | Host-associated microbial communities from peat moss isolated from Minnesota, USA - S1T2_Fb - Sphagnum magellanicum MG | ecosystem: Host-associated > Plants > Peat moss > Unclassified... | reverse complement strand
TGGGTGTGGGAAAGAGGTATAGAGGTTTTGGTTTTTTTAGATTGTAGGGGTTTTTGTTTGGTTTTTGTGTTGTGGGGGGGGGGGGGGGGGGGGGGGGGGGAGGGGGGGGGGGGAGGAGTTTTTGTTGGTGGGGTTAAAACTTAAAACGCTTTGTGAAGATTTGGTACCAATCCTGATGTTTTTTAATTTTCACTTGGTTGAGAGTTTTGGAGCTTTTGTGAGCTTTTTGGGCGGGGTGGGCGGGGGGCGGGTGCGGGGTCTCTTCCTGGGGTGCTGGGTGGGTTGGTTTTGGGGTGCGCGGGCGGGGGGGCGTGTTTTGGGGATTTTGAAGCTTTGGCGGGTTCCCAGGCGCGTGCGTTTTGGTGGGAAGTTCAAAGCTTTTGCCGTTGAGTCGTTTGTTTGCTTGCTTGCTTGTGTGCTTTGGTGTGTATGTTTTGCTGACTGCTCTGGTTCGCTTGCCTGCTTGTTTTCTGAGAGGTTAGTCTTGAGCAGTTTTAGTGAGACATTATCATTTGAGGAGAGGAGGAAAAGCTTTGTGTAGGAAATTGGCAGAAATTTTCTTGTGAGAGCTTGAGAGAAGAGAGAGAGGTGAAGGCGGTTCCCAAAGACCTCTCAAGGGGAAGTAATTAGAGGGGAACGAGCGAAGTGTGTTTGCTTGTTTGGTTGCTTCCTTGCTTGGTCGTAAAAGAGTTGCATGCTTTTGCATTGGTATTAACATTTGTATCGTCTGAGGAGAATACATTTTTTTTCCGCTACAATTGGTCTAGGAGAGTGAAGATAAAACAGGACTAGGAACAACACAGACATAAAATTGCACAGAATGTGGGAACGTGTCCTGTTTTCCTTGAAATAAGGGCAAAGACGCACACACAGACAGAAACAAAGAAAGAAAGAGAATGTCGTCAGTCTCGTTTTCTTCTGCGAGGAGCTTGCATGTCACTGCAGACTACCGTGCTTTTTTATTTGCTGCTGCCGCTGCTATTCCCCACCTTGGAAGAGTTGCAAAATAAAAGAAAAAAGAATACACATTCTTCTTCGTCCACACCAACTTTTCTGTGGAGATATAGCTAGCGCATCCATCACTGGTTGGTTGCTTTCCCCGAGTAACTACTTCAAGTTCTGGTGCGTCTGTCTGTCTTCTTTCAAGTTCCTGCTGCCCGAAAAATAGGGCAAACCAGTTGAAGGCGCAAGGGAGAGATGGAGAGACTGAGAGCTCGTCTTCCTTCTTGCTGCATCTTTGCCAACGCTTTTGTTGTGTCTCTCTGCATATACTTTCGTTCTTGTCTCTGGATTGTCCGTTGTAGATGTGGAAGTTTGTGGTGTAGCTAGCACCATTAGACGTTTGTAGACGACTGGCCTCTGTTATCGATCACGCGTCTTCTTCTTCTTCCGGGGAAAACAAAACATTAAAGAAAAGCAAATTTGTGTTTCTAGGGTCTTTCTATCCTCACTTATTCTAGGGCAGATTTTTGTTGCGAAGTCGCGGACTGCTGCTGCTGCTGCCCAAGAGCTTCGCAATAATGACCTCTTTGGAGAGCAGCAACTTTGTCGCCGACCTTTTTTTCTTTAGGGCAGCGATTGATTTTGCAATCTTGTTCTTGGTGATACAGTGTACGTTTTGCGAGCAGTGTGGTGGCAACTTCTTCAGAAGGTGAAGAAAGGCCCCACGAAGAGCAAGGCAGAGCGTCGGGTTTACTGTCACCTTTTTCTCGATGAGCATTGTCTGCTGCTGACGGGAAGGGGCCGAGGAGGAAAGTAGGAGCACCCTGCAGCCAGCCAGCGACACAGGAGGGCTCAGGGTAGGAGGGAAAGACGGAGTTTAACTCAACACAAAAGGCGAAGGATCTTGGCGAGTCTATGCATGGAAGGCAGGGAAGCAGCGGGTTCTGGACCCGGTGGTAGCATGCAAGTGAGTCTTAAACTCTTCCAGAATCCTTCTCCAAAGGTACTGTTGCTTGTCTCCTTGGACAAAATGTGGTGCAAAATCTCATGGTCGACAAAATAGCAAAGCCTTGGAGAAGTCTGCTTCGTCTTGGCTGGTCTGTATTCTTCAACAATCTTTATATTGAAGTCATCATGCCCCTACCACTGGAAGGAGGACCTCTGGAGGAAACCCTACGAAGCCATTGACGGATACTTACTGTCCGGCTTTCGAGGTGCAGCTTAGGGGACTGCTGCACCTCTCTAGTTCTTTCTTCGTATGCAATTTGATCTATGCTGGACTGGATGACACATGATCGATGCCTTGATGTTTCAGATTTCAGAATGCACATGTTTTATATGCTGGAGCGAATGTGGATGGAGGACAGGTTCTGAAAGAAAGTGATAACCCATCTGCACATCTGCGCATGTTGGTGATTGTGGAGTGTGACTTGTATTGACCATCTTTCTGTACATTGTATTGCTGAAATTCCCGGTGCATTGTTTGATATGTGTGGATGTGCAGAGCCCCTACAGCCTTTTGCAGCCAAGAAGTGTAGGATTTGGAACGCCGACAGGTGGAACTATGGGTGCTGCCGGATCACCACAAGGCCTGCATGCACCGGCTGCCACTCGGCCGGCAGCCTCTGTTACAGGGATGATCCTTGGAACCAACTCTCCTTCGATGGAGGGTGGTGGGCCCTCTGGTCCTTTCCCAACCATGACTATGCCTACTGGCACGGGAATGACCGTAGCCACGAGTGGAGGCTCCATGGGGAGCCAGGGGGATCCTGTTAGGCGTAAGAGAGGAAGGCCTCGCAAGTATATGACTACTGATGCTGAGGGGAATGTAATACCACTCAATACACCGCTCTCTACACTACCACTCCCTATATCTCCAGCAGTGGGGGGTGGGGGATCGCCATCATCATCCCCATTAGAGAAGCGTAGTAGAGGCCGACCTCCAGGTTCAGGCAAGAAGCAGCAGCTAGCGGCCCTTGGTATGTACCTGATTTTTGTGGTTTGAGTGAACTGAATGTTTCTGTTTTGTCTCTGATTGTCCTGTATGATTGAGCTGTTGTATGAAGATTGGAAAATACCATATTGCAATGAGCAGTATGTTGGATTGAGCAAGAGCTCTGTATTCACCCCTTTTGTTCATGACATCTCACAGCAAGACTGACACTTTGGCCATTCATGCTATAACTAACTCATTTATCAAGAGTTGTGTGTTGACTGACAATCTTTGGGAACTAATTGGCCTCATGCTGCTTCTTGGTTTGTACAACCAGGGGTGGTACTGGCAGGTTCAGCAGGCCAGGGCTTTACACCACACATCATAACAGTTGCAGCAGGGGAGGTTAGCTTTTCTATTATCTTGTGACCTTAATATCAGATGCTTGCTTGCAGCAAATAGACATTCTTTTTTAAGTTGTGGGCTGCTTGGGTTGAGAAGGTTTCTACCTTATGTTTCTCCAAAGTCCTTTTCCATGTGTAAAGCTAAATACAAAACTATCATGTTCCCTACATGATTCTGGACTTCAGACATTGGGCTGGATGCCTTAAATGTTATAGCTTGATCTTCTGTTAATGCTTACAAAGAGTGGTTTGGTCCATTGACAACAACCCACAGGATGTTGCAACAAAGATTATGTCGTTTGCACAGCATGGGTCACGTGCAGTTTGTGTAATGTCTGCAAATGGTGCCATATCCAATGTGACACTACGCCAGCAATCCTCATCTGGGGGCACTGTCACATATGAGGTACTGTATTTTGGGTGTGGAGAGAGTCACTGAGGGAAATCAGTCACTACCACTGCATCTCCACGGTCAAAAGCATGTTGTTGAAAACACTAAGTCATTTGTGTTCAAATATTACAACCACTAACCCTGACTTGTATTGTTGGATCTCTGTTTTTGGATTGGTAGCTGTTCACTACGAATTTAAAGTTCAGTACCATGTATCTGTATATCCATGGTTGCAAAGTATCCATATAGCTTGAATTATGTGTGATTGCATTTCTTTCATAGTTTGTCATGTTGCATGCTGGCCAGCACACAGCATGTCTTTGTTTTTGCTCTGTTAATATTGTATTAGTTGTGTTTGCAGTTGTAATGATGGAAACAGATGTTTTGTTCTCTTGGCAGGGTCGTTATGAGATTCTCTCCTTGTCAGGGTCATATCTTCTACAAGATACTGGAGGTGGAGGTCGCCAACGTACAGGGGGACTTAGTGTCTCTTTGGCAGGAACAGATGGCCGTGTTATTGGTGGTGGCGTGGCAGGCCTCCTTGTTGCAGCTTCTCCTATACAGGTGGGTTACCAGGTAGATGGGTGTCTGCTATTTTACCTTTGTTTCCATAAATGCATCTGTTTGTGACCACGGGCTCAGTTAGTCCTTTTGGAGTCTTTTAGATACTAAAACTAGTTCAATCTGTTTTGGGTTGTTAGCAAGTGTGGTATTTGCATTATTAAGAGAGCTTCCCTTGCCTTGGTCTTCTGGAAGGACACCTTGCTTCCTATTTACGTGGAGCACACGATGCTTCATAGAGAATAAGCCAGATGCAGATTGCATTTCGTGCTTGCTGTTCAGCAAATAGACTAACATGATGTCACCTTCTTTGTGGCCATTGATGCAGGTAGTAGTTGGGACTTTTATTTCTGACCCTGGTAAAACCCTCTCAAAGCCAAGAATTGAGCAGGAGAAGTTTATTGGTTTGTCTCCAGCATCTGCAACTGGTGCTGCTACCACATCTGTAACTCCAAGGCCTTCTAAGCTTTCAATACCAGGTCTGTTCTGCTGTTAAGTGACTGACATGTGATCTCAGTGTTGCAATTTTCTTTGCTTACTCCGTGGTTTGGAGATGGATGTTATGATTATAGTTCTCTTGTGATTGTAATAGTGAGAGTTGTGGGTATGGTGGTTCTTGATTGAAGGTCATAGTCTGTCAGCGAGTCTTCAGTTGACAGACTCTAAGATGTAGGGAGAAAATGTAGGTGTTGTGTAGACATGAGTTTTTCAGTAGTTTGAGTTTATGTCTCAAAATTCTTGACTGCCGTCTGTGTTTGTCTCATGTGTGTGCTCTGATAAATTATGGATGCAGCAGGAGGGCATCATCAAGGAGCTAGAGGACCATCTCCTACCAGTCAGCCTGTAGCACAGACAAGCCCAAGTATTGGCATGTTTCAGTCTCTGGGGGCTTGGACTACTCCACAGCCATCTGAGGAAGTCCAGCGGACAGACATTAATGCTCTTCCAGGGGGTTAATATTGCTGTAGTGGCAAAAAGTTGTAGCCTTGCTGTTTCAAACACAAAACCCATGTCGAATGTCAATCCTTCTGTGGTACTTCCTGCCATACAGAAGAGAATGTCCCAGGTTGGGGGGGAAAGGTGGGCATGGGGGGCAGGAGGTGGATAGCAGGCAATGAGACTCCAGTAGTGAAAAGCACATGGTTTTGCAGCCTAGAGTGGGGTGATTGTCATTATTGTGCAACCAAGGCTCATGTTTCACAATTCTCAGAACACTCTCATTGCACCGGCCTTCAGTGGGTTCCATGAGCACATGCTCAGGTTGTCTGCCCATTTGGGGTAGAGTTTTACAAGTACGGAGCTCTCTGTATATACTGTCATCAAGTGGTCCTTTGGCAGGAGCGCATTGGCTGTAGATGTAGAGAGGTTAGTTTTTGAAGCTGGAAGCTGTATGTGAAGAGTATTTTCCTTTTTTCGCCTCAAATTCACATGCCTCAGTAATTTTGAGTAGTTTTCCCTGCCAAATCATTTCCTCTGGACCTTGAAACTTGTGTCATGTGAGTCTTGTTTTTGCACTGAATTCTGGGTATTGTGTCAGATGAGGGGACAGTAATGGAATGTTCAAAGCTACTTTCAATCAAGGTTTTCAGCATTTGTTGGATGGGCAGTTTGCAGACTTTTTTAGCCTAAAAATTGAGGTCCATTTGTCCTGGTCAATAACATGATTTCCTGAAGAAAAATGCCTGTAAATGTAGAAGGGCTTTGAATCTGCCCAGTTTATCAAGGTAGTCATAAAAGCGTTTGTTTTAGAAGAATAATACACAAAAAGGAAGTGGATAAATTAGGTGAAGTAACAGCAATCATGGTTTACACATCTTTCATTTGGCCTGAAAATATGCTTTTCTTGCAACTCATGGAGGACCTTATTGGTGTAAGTTGTATGTGTGACTGTTTGAACTGATATCCAAAAAGTGGACTTAATGAAATTGGGATGAAATTCGAGCTTATGGGATGTAGTTGTTGTGTGTGTGTGTAAGCATACTTTGTTATAAGTGTGCAAGTCTGTGTAGGGGGCTTTTGTCCTTGTGGAGGTGAAACCATTGCCAACTTGTGGCCTCGTTGGAAATTCTTTCTGAAATTGACTTATTAACTAGAAGCTGACTTTGCAATCATACTTGCACCACCACAAAGGTCGTCTATTATGTGGTTTCCTTTTCTCCCAAGAACATAATGTGGTAGGAAAGGACAGTGACCCCAATAGGTACCTATGTTTGCGCTACTAAGGAAAGAAAAAGAACTGAAATAACCATAATGTTTGATATTGCAACTTATGTTTTGTTCTTCAAAGCCAGAGTTTGGCATGAGCCTGCAACTTTCACTCATGGACTTGCATATATGGAAAGGGAGGGAAGTTTTGGAAAGTTCGTAGACTAATGTCATCTGCAGTAGTATAAAATCGACAATGATTATAGATGATGTTCAAATTGTTCTATAAGCCCTCAAAACCCTTGTCACGTCATCATAGTACAGAGGGGACATGTACAACAAGTCCACAGCCTGCAAAAACCCACTACAGATATTGCAATTCATCACTGTGACTATCTGAGGGTGTGAAGCTAATGTTCTCTTTTGATAAATCACAATATCTATTTGAAGTTGTAATATTGCATTTTTTTTTTGGAAGTATCCTAATTTCAATCTTAAAAGTGTCTTGAAGCATAACTCAAAAACCCTAACGCAGTACTTAGTTTTATGAAAAGAGAATATTATTTCTTTCTTTCTTTCTTTCTCTCTTTCTTTCTTGCTTCAAATCTTTTGGTATTATATTTATTTAACATGATGTTTTATTATATTGCACATTAGTTATAATGGAAGTCATGATGAAAATTTTAGTTTTCTAAACAAATGTTTGCATGCAAAGATGACAATACATGACATGAAGTCTTGTATTCTTGAAATTTCTATAAAAGAGGTTTAAACACGCAGAACTTCAAATAATATTGGCCACCCATTGTAACACATATTTGCCATGAAAGCAACCAAACATTCCCATTGTTCAAGGAAAAAAAAAAAAAGTTTGTTTACATGGGCTATCATTGGATAAAAGAAAAGGATGGGGTGGACTAGTCTTGACTTGTCCTTGATTCTTGTTATGATAACCTAATTGTAAATGTACATGTGAAAATTTGGCTAGGAAACGAGATTTGGGTTGGGTTCAATGTTGGGCAGATATCGTTTTTGTGATATCCACCACATAAGGATATCCAGCCAAAATTATTTATCTAAACCGCATTTTTTTTTAAATATTTTTTTATCAATTAATTTTTTTGCATGAGATAGCATATTTTCAAGTTTTTTTATTGGACTAGGATATCCATCTACTAGATAGTTATTGTTATTTATCAGGTGGATATTCATTCTAGATATCAACAACTTGGATTTCACATATTTTGTAAGAAAAATGGCATTATGACGAAAAAAAGAAAAAGAAGTAAATATCAAATTAACAAAAGAAATGAATAATAAGATATAAAAAGAATTGTTTACATGTCCACAATTTCATCTCTATCAAAAGATCCCTCAAATACCTCCAATTCCTCCTCTAACTTTACATTAGCCTTTATGAGTTTGACCAAATTAGTGGGAAAGGAACCTACCCTAGGGTCATTTGGCCAATTTTTGCTCACAAAGATGAGTTTTTTTTAATAATCTATCTACAAACAACATCTTCTAAGGTTTGAAGGATACTAGCCAAAGAAAAGGTCTTTCTTGTTTTTATTTGAGCTTTAACTATGCCTCAGATTTGGCAAGCTAGAAAGGCAATTGTAGGAAACATGATTCATGTTTAACCCACCAATCCAAAGGGTGCTTGATGTCCTTTATATCAAGACTAGTTTGGACCCCGTGCCTAATGCACAGGTTTGTGTGCATTTGACAGTACATATTACGAAATTACGATTACAAACTACAGTTCCAAAACCTCTTTATATACGACATTTCGCATGTATCTATTGGGACCCTAGCCACTGAAAATTTTGATGTTTGCACTACTTGTGACCCGTGAAATAGCAACATATAGCTGACCATGGGAATAGACCGGAAACGGCAAATATACCCCAACGTTGTTGAATGTCTGACCTTGACTCTTGTTGATTGTGATCGCAAATGCCACTCGAACTAGAAATTGATGACAACGCAAAACAAATGGCCAATCGGTCCCAAAGGGGGACATGATGATGCGAGGTATGAACACACGTTTACCGACATTGTTCCTTGTGATGATCTTCGCTTCAATGACATGCTGACCCAATCTTTTGATAATCAACCTCGTACCATTGCACAATCCTATTGATTGATTGAGATTATGCAACAAAAGGATTGGCACACCCACTTTGAGTTACAGCTCATGATTTGCGATACCGCTGAATCGCAAAGTGTTTAGAAATTCCACCAGATACAATGAATCCATTAAAATTCCTGCAGCAACACTTGCACCTTCTTCTGGAGCCAAAGAATTTGCGCTCAGGTACGTGTGCGATTCTTCAAATAGCAATTCTAAAATTGCATTGTTGACTTCATCAATGTTAGTATTTTTGGGGGCTAGAATGATGCGTTGCATAAGATACATGGCATCCCCAGAGTGGCACCGGTGATCCGGATAGATGGTTCGGATTAAACCTCTTAAGCTGCAATCTTCTGCTGGCAGCCTCATATGGGATGGAATCTTGATCCAACCTGGATCGACATCTTTTTCTCCTGCAATGGCGGGAAGACTACCGTCTCCAACATTCAACACCCATTTGGCAAACTCTCGCTACTCTTCAGAATTGGTTGCCATGACTCGCATGTTGATATGAAGACGAAGAATTGTAACATGCTGCCAAAGATGCGATCGAGGCAAGGAAACACTGACAATGTCTTCTCGTCCCGCCTTGGGAATGACAGGCAAGATCTGTCGAAAATCCCCACCAAGGACCACGGTTTTCCCACCGAAGATTTTCCCAGTTACCTGTGCGTCATCCAATTGCATCAAATCACGCAGGGTGCGATCAACAACTTCGAAAGCTCGGCGATGCATCATCGGTGCCTCATCCCAAATGATCAGATCAGCTTTACACACCAACTCGACCACTTTCATATGTTGTGTGATGTTGCAAGTTGACTCATCGTGCAAATCAATTGGAATCTTGAATCTTGAATGGGCGGTTCTGCCGCCCGGAAGCAACAAAGATGCAATTCCTGATGAGGCAACTACAAGCACGATTTTGCTTTGCCTTCGTAGACGGGACAGAGATGTTATCCAAACAAATGTTTTACCAGTTCCACCACTGCCATTCACAAAGAATAGTTTGCCCTCTTTGTTTGTCACGACATTCAAAATAGTTTCATATGCATTGTGTTGATCATCATTGAACCTATTTTCTATATTATCTGCATCTATGGTCAATGAATGTCGATCATAAACCAATCCTTTTTGGACCAATCGGTTTCCTCCATGAATAGAAGGGATGTAATTAGACTTGGGAAGCGTTGGAAAATATTCTAGTCGGTGTCCATTGTGCATGAAAACCTGATCAATTTCATACAATGCACGATCCTTTAACGCATCCTCAAGAAGGGTAATAGTTGGATCAGCATGCTTGTAACGTGTCATTGCTTCAATGTCATTGCTCAAAGACTCCCAATGTGCATCCCATAGCTGTCTGGGATTCGTGACCTCACAAAACATCAACATGGAGGCAAACATGTCACGCAGTTATCGTCATGAGGCCCAAACACCGACTTCTTCCAAGGCTTGATCCCATTCATTGTCGTCTGTAAGCAAACCCATCACAATGCATGCATCTTTGAATGTGTTGTGCACTCTACCATCCACTGTCCGCAAATGTTCATAGGATGTGGCACCTTTGACGCAGTTCAGCAACATTCGCAAATAGTAACGTTCACCCGATGTCGGGTGTGCATAATACATGCGACCAATGGCAAAGCCTCTCTTGTGCAATGTCCATCGCTTCAATTTCTAATTCCACACCCATTGCTAAGGGAATTGATCGAACGTAAGGCTTCGTGCAACTTCCGATTCTTGGTTTGTTTTGAACCATTTTGTCAGCATCGTTCTAGAAATGGCTGACCGTGTTGCCACTTCCTGCACATCATCGTCATCGCGAAACAACACCATTTGTTGATTGGGCAAATGGTATTGCAAATGTTCAACGGTAGGAAACCGCTCATGCATATCAAACTTGAAGATGCGCCACACTGCTTCCGATGTAGATACATAACGATAGTCGAGATATTTTTTAATTTCATCAGTATCGACCACATTTCCTTCGGTGGCATTGTCGCTCTGGTGCGAGATTTCAACAGTCGCACGATCATGTCCTTTATATACGTATTTGAATAGATATTTGACTACACGAATATTGTTGCAGACCTCAACGTTGATGTGCACATCGTATTTGGTCGATAAATAGACATTGTGCGGTACCACCCAACGATTATCCAATTCAATGCCATGAACCACAACTGTGTGCCCCATATCTCTACGCCGATAAATAGGGTATGCGTTTACATCCGTCATCATCTCAGATTGGAACTTGCGTGGATATTATTTTTTGCATTTGCCTTCTTCCATGCACAGGGCATTTGGGAACGCAACTCCACATGGACCATGCATCGTGCATCTGGCAACCGTCTCATGGGCCAACTTGTTTGTTTCTGAATTCGGAAGTTCAGCACTGATCATGCGGTCTACATCCTCGACCGTGTGTGGCTTGCAGTCTTCGGTAAAGAAGATGAAAATGTGTGCATGCGGCAACCCACGCTTTCGAAATTCAACATAGATTCCCATAATCGTGCGTCCCAGAATATGCTTCTTATGAATGTCATTGATCAACTCCTTCAACATGATTTTGAACATTCGGGTTACCAAATCCGGTCAATCCTGAGGTTGCTGTCTGAGCAGCAACGTTCTCTTGATTTCAAGCCATTAAGGATTGCAAATGAATGTAACAAACACATCCGGGCAGCCTGCCCATCTGCAGATTGCCATGGCATCTTGATAATTCTGAACCATGTGACGTGGACCTACTATGAAAGAAGATGGTAGAATGATCCTCTGTCCGATGGCAACAACGTTATTGTCACCTGCATCGATGGCGTTCTGAAGGCCTTGATAAAGATCCACGCAAAGTTTTTTTTAATTCAGGCGCAGATACTTCAAACGATTTTGTTCGATAGCCACATAAGCATCCACAATGTATTGATGCCGCAATTAGTCACCCCAAAGCAACGCAATGCTATTAGTGTCTCAATGTTGAAGTCGATAACCGTAAAATTCTGCCATTGTCACATTGCAATGCTTTCTTTGAAGCTTAGATTCTTCCGCATGGTTGTCATCCAAATCTACATCAACAACAACACCATTGAGCGGAATATTCAGATGCCATCCATCCTCATCGTAAGGAAATAGCAACGGATAATGTAAAGCCATGTATCCCACATGTAGTTCGGAAATGCGCTGAAACGGGCCAGCTCGTTGAGCAAGGACGACGTCACGTCTGTCTATAGCCTCAAAACCATTTCCTACCATCAATGTAGCGACTTCATCGGCCGTCGGCACATTGTATCGATGGGCATTTTTTGTTCGAGAGGCAATGAGACGCAATTTCAGATCGATGGGGGCACCTTCTGTTGCCATCATATCCCTTGCCATTTTGAACACTTCGACATAGGGATTGATATTGTACATCATGGTCTACAACCGATCCAACGTCATTGGATCAAGTGAAGGCATAACGGCATGGCGGTTTTGACGTTCGTGTTTCGTATCATGAATGTACAGCTGTGCAAATTATGGCCGTTGTGCTTCGGTAGGACATAGGGATCCGATTTTGTGATAAAGGTCACCTTGAATGCGAAAGGAATACAGTCCAGGGCCTCATGTTATCGACTCATCAACTTTGGCACCAAACGAAATGAATGCCAGCACCAAATTGTACATGGGAATCTGATCTCGAAATTTAACGGCACTGCTCTCTTGTTGGTTAAAAGAACTTTTAGCTCTTCCGGTGTTGTAGGAAGATTTGGCAACAGAACTTTGCCATTCTCGCAACACAGAGAAAATTGTGGGTTCTTGTTCCTTGACTTTGCCGATCGTTCTTTGATCCACATTTTTGCACTGCAGAATCCACATATTGTGTCCATTTCTCCACAATCCCATCGTCCCGGGGCTGACGCATCTTCGTCTCCAAACAATTGTAATGCATCATTGCAAAAAGAAGGTTGTTCACGTTGCTTAGCATGTCGTTCTCTCTTTAGGCGATTGCGACGTTCACGTGCAGATTCTAAAGTGCCTTGATTGAATTCTGCTGGAACATCAATATGTGGAACATGATTTTCCAAAGAGTCAATTTGCTCGTCATTCCGTTGAGCTTTTAAGTGCTGCCGAAGGGCCGTCAAAGCAGCCGAAACACTACCATGTTGCGCAATGAGTGCACGCATACGTTCTTGTATGTCTTCGAACATCTTGGGGCGGGGGGTTTCTCCTGCACTCTTCTGTGCTAGTGCCGTGAATGTGGACATTGTTGAAGTCTGGCTACATCAACTAAAGAATTGTGCAGGCAGCGCTACTGGTGTCAAAATGTGAGGCAAAATCAATCCTCGGGGTGGCGGAAGAAATGAAAGTCCATGGCTTATTAGTTTGTACTCACTTATTTGCTCAAGGTGTTGTTGATTCTTGCAAAGATCACAATACAGAATAAGAGAAAATGTGTGTGAGAGAGAGAGACAAAGTATTTCAAAGCAGTATTGTATGGACTTCTCAAAATCCATCTTTTCTCATTTGAATGTGATTAACTTACTGTGTAGTATTAACTTACTTATTTATTAAATGACAAAGAGGCACTGGATAGGTGTTGGACTATATAGTGGGTGAAGGGCATTTTCGAAAGTAAGGGACCTAGAAAAACACAATAGCTAAGTTTGGGCTCACATTTTGCAAATGTTCTAAACTCATGTGCTCTACCCATAATTAAAGCATGAGGAAAGCATTGTTGGGAACTTGAACATATATATCATAGTCACTGAACACATTCAACAACTATTTGCCAAATAATTAATATATTTAGAATCTGTTATGCAAAACTTTCTATTTGTTTTAGCAGTTACAATTGAGCAAAATTTTTGTCTCTGGTTTTATTTTTTGAGTCATGCCATGATTTCAAGGCTGTATAAATAAATGTGTGAATCATGGCACGCTCACACAAATATCTAAAATCTCCCAATTCGGTTTTTCAAAGAGTTGCTAGACATTTGAAATCTCCCAATTGGGTTTTGCAAACAGTTGCTAGATATCTGAAATCTCCAATTGAGTTTTTCAAAAGAGTTGCCAGATATCTAAAATATCCTAATTGGGGAGTTACCAGATATTTAAAATCTCCCACTTGGGTTTTTGAAAGAATTGCCACATATCTAAAATCTCCCAACTGGGTTTCTCAAACAGTTGCCAGATATCTAAAATCTAGCAATTAGGTTTTTCAAAGAGTTGCCAGATATCTAAAACCTCGCAATTCGGTTTTTCAGAGACTTGCCAGATATCTGAAATCTCCCAACTGGATATTTCAAAAAGTTGCTTGATATCTAAAATCTCCCAATTGGGTTTTTCAAACAGTTGCCAGATATCTAAAATTTTCCAATTGAATTTTCCACAGAGTTGCCAGATATCTAAACTCTCCCCAGTTGGGTGTTTTTCAAAGAGTTTCTAGACACCTAAAATCTTCAATTGGGTACTTCAAAGAGTTGCTTAAATGGAGGGTAAAAACACTGTACTCAACTAAAAGCAGGCTTGGTCAGATAAACAAAAAAGTGTTAAAAGAAAGGCAGAGCTTGCTTGCTTGGTAGCTATGAAGAAGGTCGAAAAAATAGTTGAAAGAAAAGCACATGAAAAAGAAGAAAATAAACACACGCGCACACCGTAGCCACAGACTGGATTTGCAAAAAGGTAGAAGGAGCTGCAGAGCTAGAAGCTTGATTGCTAGCTAAAACCATCTGTTGCACTGATTTGCTCGCCCTCAAACCCTCAAAAGACGAAAAGCTTACACCACCACTACCACCACCAGCCATAACTGTTACCATGAGCCCTGCAGGCCCTATGACCCCAATCGCATCTCTTAAACCCCTGGGAAGGAACAACAACGTCTATGTCCAACTCCACCAGTCTGCTCTCCACCCTTGTGTTGTGGAATTCTTGAGCTTGCTTCCAAAATTTAGACTACACAAACTGTAACAAGAACCCACCCAACAACAACATAAGAAAGAACCACAAACACTTAAAACACTTATATTCTACAAATCTTCACGCCCACAACACAGAATCTTCACATTCAACCACATTACTTGAAAATTTAAGCCGGAACCGTTTGAGGAGGACGTCAAGTCACACCTTCGCCAATGTCTGAGGATGCGCAAATGTGTCTAAAGACGGGAGCTACTAAGGGAGAAGTCACCAAGAGCAACGGATCCAAGCCGGAACCGTTTGAGGAGGACGTCAAGTCACACCTTCGCCAATGTCTGAGGATGCGCAAATGTGTCTGAAGATGGGAGCTACTAAGGGAGAAGTCACCAAGAGCAACGGATCCAAGCCGGAACCGTTTGAGGAGGATGTCAAATCACACCCTCGCTATATTTAGCTACTGTCCGTAGCCACTGTCCGTCTGGAGTCAGGGGAAGGAACTTTCTTCCTTTACAATATATAATATCTCCTAAATAGATCCAACTCTTGTTCTCACCAACTCTTTGGAAAGCTCACTTGTCTCCAAGATCATTTCAAAAATGTCAAGGTTAGAGTCTTCATCACTTGCTTTTTCTACCGCGGATTCAGAAATAGCCAAAGGGTGCAAAAACTAATGGGTCTTCAAAAGTATAAGGAAAAGGGCTTTCTTGTCATACTCCTTAACAACAACTCCTAGTACCTTACCAACAAAAGTAACAATTATTATAAGGTTCTTATATCTTGGATCTAACATCAATGCAAGCATAACATGAGTTTTTCTTTCATCAAAATTTTTAAGAAAAAAAAAAAACCTCCAAAACATTACAAACCTCTCTTTTGATGTTGGAAATTAACAAATTTAGCTCAATAACAATTACAACATCCTCTTCCATCAAATTATCTAACTCTTCTTTTAACTTAGACTTCATGGTTATGGCTACAATCAATGCATTAGTCAGAAACCAATAAACCCTAGATTGGTTCATAACAAAGGCATCACTAGAAAAAGGTTATCAACCAAGACTTCAAAAATATCCACATTAAGGGGAGGAGGGACTCGGCCAAATATTTTAACCATGATTTGCCTACTATAACACAAGCTATAGCTTCACAAAACAACAAAGCTTCTTGGAACAAAACGACTTTGTTAACAAACCTGTAATTTTAGCGAATCAAACACTTAGATGTATAATGACTTGAAAATTGCAAATAAAGCACAAAATATTGAATATAAAATGAAAGAATTACCTTGTTTTCATTGGAATATTCAACATTTCAAATCGAATTCCAAAATTTCTGCAAGCATTATTCCATTCTTGCCTTCCTTTCCCAAACTTCTTGGGCCATCTTATACCACTTTTGCAAATCTACATGGGAAAATTTAAGGGAAACATGTTTCAAGTTTCTATAAACTTTTTCATCAATAGTCACATATTGGCATTCAGAAAATGCATGTCCAAAGCAAGTTCCTTGGTAACTTTCCTCAAGTCCTAATGCCTCATAGTTCACAACTAATTTCAACACAATAAGCATACTATTGAGATTAGATCCCTCATCCTTAGCACAAGTCTTTTTTTTTTTTCAAACCATATGTATCATGGAATTTAGTCAAATTCTTAGCAATAGCCTACCCAATTGTTTCATTGGCTTCAAAGAATCTAACAGTGACATGTTTGGGTTGTCAATCAATTATTAAAAAATTAACAACCAAGGAAAAAATGTCATGTGTCCCTTTGGGCATCTAGATATCAAAGCTTGATGTTACGGTTGGTTACGGTTATATAGTCATTTAGTAAAGGTAAATTTTTTTTTTCTTAGATTTTTTTTACCAAACTCATTAGAACATCATTTGAAATTTTTTTTCAAGATGAAAACCACACCTGAAAGCATAAATGCATACAAAGCCTCTTTAGCCATACACTTTCAACAAATTATATTGGTAAGTTATTTTTGACAACCAATGGACCAAGATCCTCTAGAAATTGTTGTTGTTCAACATTGCTTTGTTTATAAAGGTTTTTGGCAAGAAAGAAATTAGAGATTGATGACCCAAATATGCTTGGGCATGTATTAATTGGTTGTATTTCCACACTTCCTCTCAAAAAACTATTGGCCTCTTCTTCAAATGTTTTGTATAAAACAACATGATCTACATCCACATGATTTTTCAAGGAAGTTATTTTGCTTATGTTGTAATAAGATATTAAACATTTCCTTGACTTTGTTATTTTATTACATGCTTCAATAGGTTCAAGATAGCAAAAAAAATCTCATCAATTGATGACATTTGTTATTTTTTTTTCATTATCATTCATATAATAAGAAGATCAACATAATGCATTTTTGTTGTGGCCTTTCCATTTTTTCATTTAATTCATTAACTTTTCCAATTGCAATTTTGTTATTTCTATTTCTTCTTGTGGGACAACACTCTCTTGGGTTTGTAGGCTGGGATTTTTTTCTTCCATTATGTTTGTTTTAGTTTTTGCTTCATTCATGAATACTTCATATGGTACACTTTCTATTCCACTTTCTCTTTTTCACAATGTTCTACAAAGATAAGGAGAGAAACCTAATAAAAGTAAGGTTTACAAATGGTTTGAAAAAGATTCTAAAGTTGAGAATGTTCATGCCAACATTTTGAAAACTTTTACAAAAAATATGAACACTCACTTTTCACTTTTCTCATATCAAAAGATGACTCTGATAAGCCAAAAGTTGAAAAATAAAATGATCCTTTGCAATGTGAAGGGTGAAAAACTCAAAAAACTCCCTTGGTCTTGAAATATGCAAAAAAAATTCAAAGTTCAAAATTAAAGCTAAAAATAGTCGACAAAAACTTGAAAATTAAGAAATAAAAAAAACATATTTTTTTTTCAAATTCATAAAGAAAAAAAAAAGTATTGAACATTTAAAAAATTGAATTTTTTTTGAAAAAATAGATTAAAAACACCCAAAAAAATTAAAATTAAAAATTAAAGTATGGAAGAAATTCATTAATTAATTAAAATTTTAAAAATTAAAAATGAGAAATTTTTAAAGAAAAAATTTAATAAAAAAAATAATGAAAATAGAAAAAAGATTAAAACATGAACAAGCATAAACAATAATAATACTACTACTAATAATAATAATAATGGAAATAAATGAAAAAACAAAGGGAAATACAATAAACATAATTTAAAAACGAAAACAAACATGTTACCCAAAAAAAAACAAAACAAAACGAAAAGTGAAAAAGAAAAAGAACTATAATAATGAAAAAAAACAATACTTGAAAAACAATGAGGTTTGTTTTCTTTCTCCAAAATTCAAACCTACATCCAAATTTTAAAAATTAAAAAATTAAAAAGAAACATTTTACTTTCATTATACTAAATATTTTTTTAACCATTTTTTTAAATAGGGAAAAAAATAAAAACACATTAAATAGAAAAAAATGAAAATAGATTTTTAAAAATAAAAACATGAAACAAACATAAACATGAAAAAGAACAAAAGCAAAAATATATATGAAAAAGGAATGGAAATAAATGAAACATGCAAAGGCAAATGTAGTAAAAAAAATTAAAGAAAAAAAAATCATTAAATGTTCATACTTTTAATCAAAGCTCCAAACACCAATTTAATTTATTATCACCATTGTATTTTGAAACAAAATTATTTTGTTGAAAACCATTTTTTGGCTAATTTCAAATGTTTTAATTCCAACTATTGAAAACATGGGAGGTTATTAGTAAGGTACCAATTAATGTGGATCTCTTTTCGAAATACATTTTAAAAAAAGATAATTATTTGTGTTTTTTTTTAAAGAATTTAACTTACAATTTTTTGGATTTTTCTTATATATATATATATATATTTATTTATTTATGGGTGAAAGCACACTATGGGTGATTACATAATTATGTCACAACTTGATTATTGGTCATGGAACAAAAATTAAATAAATAAGATGTGAAATATCATTTTTAATGAATTATTGAAATTAAATTACTAATAAAGAAACACCACAAGTACCTCAAGTTTTGGATCTTTTTAAAAGGCCTCAACCTTGTTGCGCATACATAAATGACTTACAAATTATAATAAATGTAATCTTTTTGGTGAATTTTTTTATTTTTCCTTATACTTTGGAAAAATAAAAGGATCACTTCAAAATTCATAACACAAAAAAAATTGCAAGTTAAATTTTAACTAAAATAAACATGAATATATATTTTTAAATCTTTAAGTTTCAAAATGGTTCATATTAATTGGCACCTTACTAATGAACTACTCATTTTCAACTATTTGAACTAAAACATTTGAGATTAAAAAAAATCTTGAAAATATTTTCTTTCAAAATATAATGTTAATAATTAGTTAAATTTTTATCTAGATCTTCTCATTAAAAAGGTGTGGACATTTAATGATTTTGTTTCATTGTAATGGATTGGCATGAAGGTGATGTTGTGGCTCCATTGGTATTGTGATTTTTCCATGTTAAAAAATATATATATTTAAAAATATTACTTGCATGACATTTTCAAATGTTGCTTTGGCGATGAATGTTTTCAAATGTTCAATATTTGTTGTAAAATATTAGTTAATCTATATGAACATGTATAGAAAACTTAATAAAAAAAACCATAAATGAAGACTTCATGTTCATTGTTGCATCTTTGAATCACCAATAATTTGAAATCAATCATGTACTGATGAAAGAAAAGTTTCAAAAATCAAATATGTGACACCTAAGAATATAATGAAACATGCACTATCACCATGCTTTGAAAGCAAATATAACAATAAAGATTTGTATTAACAACAAACCATATTTAGGATAATATTAACATTTTAAACGATTGATGGTTGATTCTTCCTTTTCTTTTCAATGGCCAATAGGAAAAGGCTTTTTCTATTGTCCCACACATGGTATTAAATGACCAATGACCAGATTTTGAAATTTTTTGGGACACCTATTTTCAATTTTTTGTTTAAACACTACTCTTGATTACCAATTTAATCTTTGGTTTTTTCATTAATAATATTCACCTACTATGCATAAGGATTGTTTTGGAACATTTGACCAATTTTGCACTTTAATAAAAAATGGAGTTAAACTTGAATAAGTGTAGCCAATTCAAAAGTTTTATTTGATTATATATCTTTTGCATTTCTTTATGATGAAACATAAGTTGTTTTTTAAAAGTCTACCAAACTATTAATGCAAGACTCACTACCTTGTTCACACCTTATACATCACTATGGTGTAAACCATAATTTGCAAAAATAAATAAATGTTTCATTTGTTGACAAATGCACCATGTTGTTATATGTGAGCTTTGCAATGAACTAAAGGTCAAAACAATTATCTCAATGATAATTGGTTATGTTTCACACACATTGTTTCAAAACTTATTGTGTTTTTTTCACTTGTTTCGAGATGGAAAGTTAAAGATAATTTGATTTTGAAACACAGTAGTTCAAAGAGTTTTTTCTAAAACTTGGATGCAAATTGGGATGCACAGTTATAAATAAGATCTTCATGAAGGCCATGACATCAAAAAAATGATAAAAAATAGCTTAGTTATTCTTCCACCTATTGTTATTTTAATACAAAGAGCAAAAACAAACCATCTTTGTTTATCAATTCATCACCGCACAAAAATTCACTTGTGCATCATCATACAATGAGATTTTGGGTAATTCGTATTTACCCACTTTGGAATACTAAGATTGTAATTATCATCCATGTCCTAGTCTTCTACTAGTTCATGATATTCTAGTGATGCTAACTAGTACACAAATGGTACATTTGTGCGTTTGTTGTAATCACTTTTCCAATTATTCACAAATTCTAGATTTGAAGAATTTCTAGGGTTTGCCAATAGCAATTTGTCCTTTAGATTTTTCTTGTCCCCATGTTCTTGAAGAGTAGATGGTGCTTGAAAACATGGATACCCCATTCTCTTGGGCATACTTCAGACTTCATCTCCCTCATTAAATATCACCTTCTTTACCCATGATGTTTATGTGGACCCCATATCCATACTTCTCTTTGCATTCCCATTCACATTGAATACACTTGATGTCTTGCAAGTTGTTTTTTTGTTCGCAAACTTCTAGGTTCCAAAGCTATACCCTATTTGATGTTTCATAACTTGGTCTGCATCTTGTTTTTCTTCCAAATTAGAATTCATGTTCTGCCACCTGGCTTCTTGATCCATTTGCCTCCGCATGCTTTGAGTCACCATTGGATTCATATTGTTGTGCAAATCTTAAATTCCTTTAAATTCTTGGTATATTTTCTAATTTAAATCCTTACAACTTTCATCGCTTAAACCTCCGTCTTCTATCTGCCCAAAAATTTTAAAAATCTAAATCTACCATAAAACAATATCTCCTCTTCCAAAATTTCAAAATCCACAAAAAAAATGCTTTCAAAATAAATCCAAATAGTTCATTAAATTGTTTTTATTTTTTGCTTTTAAAAAAAAAATTATCCTCAAGATGGTCACCAAATGGTAGGCATAGATTCTATTTTATAATTGTTATCTGCCTACTTAAAGCAATACAAAGTTCATTTCAATTATTCATTTTATCACTTAAAATCAGTGGTTTAGTTGTTCAAATCAATTTTGGTAGATTGTTTCACACAATTTCCTTCTTACAACTACTATTCATTCTATTCAAATTTTATTTCCTTTTTATAAAAAAAAATGGTCATAATACAATTAGATTGTTAGAACACAAAACACAACATATACATCATAAAATTTGTGTTTCTTCATCATATCCACACTTCTATCTTTATTCAAAATTGAATCACATCACAAATATGTAGTTTTAAAGGTAGAAATTAGAACTAAAAACATGAAAAATTTGTGGTTTCAAAGACCAATATAAATATGAAATCATATTGTGTCTCCTTGTTTAACTTTAACAATTCTCTAGGTCTTATTGTGTGTGTAAGAAAAACAATCTCCCAAACTCCCACAATTTCTAGATTTACATCCTAAGTCATTTCCTTCAAAAAGTAATTCAAAATCAAATGTCCAACAATCCTAATCCTATTCAACTCATTCATTGCCTTACTTAATGCTTACCATTCTCATGATCTATTCTACTTTAGTTGATCACTACCACACATTGGGAAACAAATGTGCATGTGAACATGCTCAAGTTTGTAAAGTTCACATTACAATGCTTATAATGAGCTCAAGGTGTTCAAAGTAGGACTTTGAGGTTGTTCAATAAGAGGTACAAAAAGTTGGCTAATAAAAAAAGGTTTGTTAAAACATCTTTGGTACAACTGAATTATTTTTTGGATTCCTTCTCAGTAAATTGGTAATGGTTGCATTAATTTTGTAGATGTTTTGGTAACACATTCTTGTTTGCTAGGACATGCTTGTGGACCTTGTTTGTCTTAGATTTTATGAAAGGAAAATTACTCAAAGGTGTTTGACTAACTAACGGACAACAAGGAGATATTGTTGGAGTCATTATATGGGTGGTTTGACATTTTGGTCAAATATAAAGGCCAAGAAACAAAAACCTTATTGGCATTCATGGCTTAACCATGTTAGATGTCCCATTAAATAGAACCTCCATTTGTAGTACTTTGATGTTTTTTTCAATTTATGTTTTTTTTGACAATGATAGGCATCAACGATTAAACAAAAGACCATTTCTTACCCTCGTTGGTCCCAATGTTTTTGTACTTAAAAAAAAAGTTATTGTCCAATCTTTTCATATAAAAGTTCCAATATGTTATTATATTTGAAGTATAAGAATATTTCTCAAATTTAAATGTCTAGCTCTCACTAACTAATCTTGTTCAATCATAACACATGCAAGTTTAAATTGAATCTCATAGAAATTTGGGAGAGCTCAACCATTGTAGGCAACATCCTTTAGGTCCTCTTATGTATCCCACCCAAAACAAATTTTGATGTTGAAGTTGAATAAAAGTTAGTCTTCTATGTTGTATCATCTTGCCAACTAATCAAGAAAAAAACACAAAAACGGAAAATAGAGACATCATTAATAATAGAACAAAAGGGAAGTTATAAAAGTCACATTATTTAGTTGCCCATGCGAGCCTCTTTTCATACAATCAGGTGAAGAGGATATAGTAGTTGTGATGGTGATGTTGTTGACCCAACCCTTAAAATGTCCTTGGTGAAGATGTTAATACATGATCATAGCCAATTTCATTCAATAAACATTTCTTCTAGCATTTTAAAATCTTTGCTTGATGCCTTAACTTGTGTATACACAAATGTTACATACCATTAGAAGTTCCATGATTTGAATATGAATCTCACCCATCCTACCACTACCTACCACTATTTTCCTACTCTCTCCCCCTAGCCCCCTTCTTTTTCTTTTCTTTGGCTTTATGGTTATTTGAAACCTGAGAAGAACCAAATCAATCAAAATTCAAGGTATGTTCTAAATTATATTTTGAACATGTTCAAAATAGATTGAAAGGTTTTGAGTTTAAATTTCATATCTTTTTGTGTAAAATGTTATGAATGATTTAAAGCCATCCTAATGGCATGAAAATTCACTAAATGGTAGGATGAAAATGGTAGGATGAAATAAAGTTTATCCAAGGAATATCATCTATACTTTTATTTGATTGATGAAGTGTACATCCACAATTTTTTTTTGCTTTGAAGTCATCCAAATTCCATGGATAAATATACATGTTATTGGTTTGGGAAAAGACAGACATTGTTGGCTATGGATTGGTTATGTGTTGTAAAGATGGTGTTTGGTTGTCACAATTTTTGTTTGTTTTTAAAGCTTGGCAAGCACAAGATTCTAAAGAACTTTTTTTGAAGTTGATTCTATTACGAAGGCCAAGTGTGGTGGAAAATTGTTATGAAGGAAGATGAGGGTTGTTCTCATGGGTAGATGTTTCAAGGGATTTTTTTATGTTCTAATGATATGTGTGATCATGTGTTAGTTTAGCTATTGATGTACTTTGTAAAAGTTGCTGCTCTTTAATTCTATTACATACGTTTTGCAAGCTTTTTGCAATGTATGTGTAATAAAACAAAAGAATGGCTAGGAAATGATGACAAACAAAAGATACTTCAATGTTCAAGTGAGGATGCATAGGAATGACGCATTTAGAAAGGATTGAAAATTTATGTTTTTGATCAAAATCATGTAGCAAAATAGTCATGTTATGATTAATGAACAAACTATGGGATTAAGGGTTAACATCTATTGATTGTAAAGGAAATATTCTAGTGAGGAAACATTGTTGTTCACATAGTTTTTTTTATTGCGTAGGGAAAGAGACATGTATTCCCGATTTGAAAATGAAAGAAATTTGCTTATGTTTGAAATAATTTGGTATGTAATTAAGGATAAATAAGAAAAAATATGGATTTGAGTATTCTATTATGGGACCTAATGTTTGCATTGAGAGGAAAAAGTTGAAGGGTTGTAGTAATTGTGCAAGGGGTTTCATTCCTATCAAATGTGATTAAAACACTATGATACATTATATTATTCTACATATAAATGGAAAGGAGTGATGGGAGTTCATGTGGAAAAATTGATGACCAAGTTGTTTGTCCAATGATGAATAATGCCATTCAATATGCATAATATAACTTAGACATAATAATGTTTTTTATGTTGTCTTTTATGACACAGTTTTAATCATTTCAAATTGGCACAATCAAAATGGATTAGTCATTTACTACAAGAAAATTAGACAACAACCAATTGTTTAATCATTTTAAACATTGAAAAAATGATTAATAACATCTAGGTGGCATGTTTGTTTTGACTAGAAATTAACAATTATGAACTGACATGGCTTGTTTAATTTGATTAAAAATTAACTTAGGTGTTAGTTGATACTCATTGATAAGTAATATAAATAAGTAAATTACGATTCAAAATTATTCATTAATAAATTACAATTCTTAGGGATGTAAAATGTATGCTTAAGAATTAGACCCCCTAAGCATGTAGGTAAGCTTTTCTCCCCTAGATGTGTGGGTCATTTGTTGGCCTCCTTTAAACATGTAAGCCACTTGTGAGCTTTGAAGCATGAACAAGGTGTCACAAGAGGAAATTGAACCCTTCATTTCTAGGGTGGCAAATTAAAACATTAACCATCCAATCATCGTTTCATGAGATGACAAATAATGTGATAACAAAAAACATAAACATAGTCATTTTGAATTTTACACATTATAATCTTAAATGACATATATATCATTAATTCACATGATTATAAACATGAATCAAGGTGATACTAGGTAGGTAGATGGAAAATATTTTGCTACATTTGTCTACAAACTACCTACCTATTATGTACCTACTTAAATATTACTTACTTACCTACCTACCTACATGTTTAGTTGTTCAAATAGGTTTACATGCTGAAGGGGCCTATGCACTTACGCTTGGCACATATGTACCTAAGTAGCATTTTCAATGATTAAAATATAACACACATATAATATATATATGTAGTAAGCAATGTCACATGTGGAATGATTAAAATTAATCACATCATAGTAAAGACTAACACCATGTAAACATGACCTAGTTCACGTATAACCAATATTGTCCAATTTGACAAAAAATTTTGGTCAATTAGTCAAATAAGACACACTTACCTTTTTGAAGGAGCAAAATGAACAAAAAGAAACCCCTATAATCATTTCAAACAAATCAACTTAGTCACATCAATCATTGTAATTATAATGTCAAAAGCATAAAAGATATGGTTTTGTAATAGTGAATGATTAGTGATTGTTCACATTCAATTCAAGGGAGTAGATGCATGTCCAAGCTTGCTTAGATATTGTGGGAGTATGTGTATTAATGTATGTTCAATGACAAGGTTTAGAAGTTTTGGTGAGTGTTATGCAAAGCAATTTAAGTGTTTGGGTTTGGGTTGTTTGTATTTAGGAATATTTCATGAGATTTGAAATGATTTGAGAAAAAAATTGTCTTTGACAAATATGTGAGAGGTTTCATTTAGTGTCATCTTTCAAATTATCTATAATAGCCCATGAATTATTATGAATTTTTGGTGAATATGAGAGCCTTGAAGAGGCAAAATCCTATCAAAATGGATGTGATCATGTCATGGCCAAAACCTCTACATTTGAAAATGGAGGGTTTGGAAGATGAAAAACTAAAGAAATATAAGCTTTGGGAATAACCTCTAGATCTAATAAATGGGTTTCCTTTGAAGCATGAGGTGATCAACTTTAACAATGAAGCAAATGATGATAATTTCTATGAGAACATAATCTTACAAGATAGTGCAATGCATGATAACAAAATGCAAGAACATGGATTTGATATGTTAGTTGAATAAAAAATACCCATGCAAATGGTGAATTGGTATTTTGCATGGGTATCTTATGTCTAATAGTTTTAGAACTACCAATATTATACTCAATTGAAGTACACATACATACATGTTCTTTAGTTGTTTCCACACACCAAAAACACATGCATATTGTTATTACCACAAAGTTTCTTGAATACAAGTCCACACAATGGTAAAACAAGAGAAAAAAAACTCTTTCCTTCAAGCTCATTCCTCCCTCACCCTCCCTCCTAGAAATATGGCAACACATTCCATATTTGTTTTCCAAGTCCTATTTAAGTGGCAACTAACTTGCCACCTAGTTCTTCAAAGGGGTAAATGGTAGGCATGAGGAAAAAAAAGAAAGGTAGGTAGGAGAGAAAATAGGGTTAAGAAGCTAAAGAAGTTTTTACATACAAAAATAGTTTGTGCATTTCTTTTGGTTAGTAACATTTGGTTGTATTTTTCATTTGATTAATTCGTTTCCTTGTCAAAGTTCAAAGTTATAACATTCCTATTTTCACGTAACAAAAATGTTTGTGATGAAAACATTGGAAAGGAGCTAATGACTTTGAACTAATTTTCATGAAACATGTTATGAGAGCAATTTCAAGGTGCTATTGATTGGTTACATTGCTACCCACATTTTAGGCTTGTGGATAAGTTTTGGTAGATTAAAGTTCTGATGATATTGCCATGTAAAAACGGTGGGTGCTATCACAATCAAGTAAATAAAAAAGGATGTCAATTGGACAAATAAAAATAACTATAGTTTAATGTACAAATTTATTTTTAATATTCATTCACATTTTGTAGTGTATGCTGTGTTTTTAAGATGATCTATCAATATATTATGATTACAATGTATGATGAAGAAGTTTTGTTAGGCTAATATATACTTGAACATCATGAACTCAAATGTAATGCAAAATCATAAACGACATTTTTTTGAACTTGTACAAACCATATTCTTGAATCTTAATAGGTGAAAGTATGATGCATTGGTCAATTTCAGCAAATGCAAAATCTACACATGAGTTCACAAATTTTGCGGTCCCTTTGTTAGTCCACTCACAATTCCAAGTCTTGGTGTTAGACTCATTTTTGAAAGTCCATAACTTTTTAAAAACATATTGAATCACCTTGATTTATACCTTATGTTTTTCCTATATAAGTTTATTATAATGATTAATATGAATGTGAACTCTTTCTTTCAATTCATTTCTTTACTTACTTTTCCAATCATGATTATGTTTGAAAGAAATGTATTCATGCCTTAGACCTTATTGAATGAAATCATTAGCTTCATACCATTCTTAATATTGATAATAAAAACATATTATTCCTAGATTTTTAAAAAAAAAAAATTCTTATGTACTTGATGGATTTCTAAACTATTCGCTTTCGATCACATGTAAGGATTTTTTTTTTGATTTCAACATGTCATCTATAATATGTTTGATTACCTCATACAATTAAAATTTAAAAATTATTTTTTTCCATGGGAAATAATGTCCACATTCATATTTTTATATTTGAAAAGATTGAAATATAATTTTCAATTTTACATCTTATTTTGTTAAATTTCTTAAATGCATTTGAATTGTGTATAATAAAATTTGACTAACTTAGAAAAACTGAAATTGTGACTTCCAAAAAATTCCATCATAGTGTGTTATCACCCCCATATAAATTTAATATTATTTCATTTCTAAGTCCTAACTATGTTGTATGGTAGGGTGTTCATAATGGGGGTACACATTATATACAAAATCAATATTCCCTTCATTAAAAAAGGATCCATTGTTGTGCATATCGCACCAATTTAACAACGTAGATTTTGAATCATCTAGTCATAGTATTTTGCCTCGAGTTATTGTTACAAACAAAAGGAAACAAGATCGTATGGAATGTTAAAACTCATTGCATATCTATGTTGCCACCTACCAATAAATTTTTGTCAAAATGAAAACCACTTTAAGTGAAATGGCCTAAGACAATGTAGAATTGGCTATAGCAAAGACTGATTTTGACTTGTTCTTTGATGTCCATTTGCTTGTCAACTTAGCTAGGTTGTTTATTGCTACTACTTGAAATTGTTGATGTTTTGACTAATTTTTTTCAAGAATAAGATGTTTTTGTGTGTGATTATTAGATTGCTACCATAAAAGGTTATTAGTCACAATTGTATTTTCTATATAATAACCCTAAGACTATTTTAATTTCTTATTTGCTTAATGAGTCCAAGGATCTTGTGGCTTACACAAATGTTATTGGCCTATAATGGATATCACCAATGACAAACATGAATGAGTCACTTATGGAATATCTTACTTTTTATTTTGATACACACACATTTTATGCAACTTACACTTCATCAAATTCAAGGATTGTTTGCCCAATCAGTTGAAATATTTTAAACTTCATATGCATAATGTCAAATTTGCTTGCACTAGTATATTTTGTTCACCTTTTTACTCTTCTACTTTGTATTTTGGATATGTTGCCACGATTTTATGATTCACGCCATGTCACTTTCCATTTTCCTTAAAGTACCCAACTTCTTAAAGGTTGACATTTTTTTCCTCGCCCCCAAATACCTTTCAAATCCAACTCATTTGAGATCTTGATTTGAGCACATGTGACCTCAATTTTAAGATCTTTGTTTGATCATAATAAAAATCCTTTGATGATATTAGGATCCTTGTTGGATTGTGTTAAAACCTCATTTGAGGATTTTGAGGTATTATACACATACCATTCAAAAGGAAGCCTACTAACCATTTAGGAAACCCTTGGGTTCTTTTTCCAAAAATTCATAACACATTGAAAAAAAGTTCAAAAACATAACTTCAAATTGGTTTGAGTTTCAAATTGTCTCGTCTTTAAGAGAAAAATAAGTATAAAAAAAGTAAACTGAAATCTGATTTACTCACAATGCATATTCTTATGATTCTACATGCTTTACCTTAGCATGAATGGTCAGCCAACTAAAGTCTCAAATTGCCAATCACTCTACCATTCCTTCTTTGGAAGTTGAACAAGAGTGTCTAGCAAGCATTGACTTGGCTTACATTGCATTCCACAACTTTAAGGGATACATAGATACATGCCTCAAGCAACAAAGGAGTTGCCTCTAGCTAGTATCAATGGTACACCTCATGAAACTCAGCCATCTCTTTCAAAGCTCTCAAATCAGCACATGAAGTACTTTCAATCACCTACTTGTAACCCTAACTTTGCATGAACACGACACAACACATGACACAAATAATTCTAGCACACAAAAACAAACACCAACATTTTGTAATTTCTTTGGCACTTCTTGTGACCACAAAGTAGGATTGACACCGTAACAAGCATTCAGTGACAACAGCAGGCTCACAGCCCATACAAGTAGGATAATTAACATGGTGTAAGCTCGAGTTAGCATGCCAAGAACTTGTGAGACATGCATCCCCTATCATTCATTAAGAATTCCCAATTTTGAAAAAAGCTGTGTTAATGGAGCGTAACCCACACTGGCACTCTAGCAAGGGCATGACACTCAATGAACACATGCTGACATAGCTCAAGCAATGCGCACAAAACATTCAATTACAATGCAGGAGAAAAGATTCACAGAAGCTTGCATGCACAGATTCTTTCCAGTATTGTAATCAGGAGATACAGAACATCATTATGCTCTTGATACGGGACACAAATTCATTACACTGGTGTTGACACCAAGGTAGAGGACAATGGCAACTTCACTCTTGACATGTAGAATCTTAGCATGCAAGCAAATGCATCTGTCTCATGAACATATTTGATGAAGAACAAAGAATTGAGGGACAGGATTTCATCCATAAAACCTTTATGTTTATCTTGAATCTTTCAGCAGGCTATAGCCCCATCATCTCTAGAGTGCATCCTATTGGAATCTTGAGAAACTCAAGACTTGCAACAGGGGGCACAATAAATTCGGGGCATATTGACATGAAACATTTCAACTGCTTTCGTCATGGTTGGCGCCTAATGCGTTTTTGGGGGCATGTCACTCACTTTCCTACATCAGCTCCACCAAGCTTCACTGATTTTTTTCTGACTATCTGTATTGTCTCTTGTATTTCCTCCACTTTTTGGTGCCACCAACTCTGAGGGGAGTCCACATGTGGAAAGCAGCAATATGAAACAACATCCCCTGTGTCAAACCTTTGAAATTATAAGCTAGATTTCTATGATCAACCTGATAATTGGTCCCTTCCTCAGTCTTGTAATCAACCATGAACTTTCTCTTTTCATCAATGAAGATCGGGGGAGAGTGGCAGCCACTGCAGCAACTGATGCGCATTCATTTGGTCACATCCACAGTCTGTGTGAGGTGCCCCAAAGTTCCAACTGGAAAGTAGCACACCTGAGTTTCACTTTGTCCCAGTGACACACCTCCATTTTCAGTGTTTGATGAATGGATTGAACTCGATTCACGCATCTGAATGCAGAGGAGAGATGTAAATCACTGAAAGCCAACAATTTGGAACAAAACTCTGCTGCTGATACAACATCCTATAGCATGCTAACTATGTTTTAAAAACAGAACTAATGATGGACCACATACACTTGACCTTACTGCCCATACAGATAACCAGGTTGAACAATTGACCTAAAAAAAAGAACCCAAAAGACCATGAACAAGAATTCAGTTTCAAACAGAATCTCATAATGGAGTGCTATGCTTGACCTTGCACCATACTGATATCCAGGTTGAGTAATTGAACTAAAAAATGGGGGACCCAAGAAACCATAAATCCATACTTTGAGAAAGAACTAAACTCTAGCGTACCACTGGGTTGTGATGTGCCCAAATGGCTTCTGGAGCAGCTTGAAGACCACCCCACTGTAACTTTCCTGCTGACAATGATGATGGGCTGGCATTTGGGGATTGCCAAGGTGAATCCTGCATTGACGGAGGTGATGGCGGCCTTGAATTTGTGGGTGATGGACACAGGATTGGGATGTATGGCGGTGATCCAAGCAAACCTGATTCCAGCTGCAAACTAGGGCCATTTGTGAATGATGAGGGAAGCAAGAATCCAAGAGACATACTTGCGGGAGACTCTGAAGGTGAGTTGAGTGTGCTGAAGGTGGAGATGGCTCTTGGAGATGAACTTGCCGAACCAGACCATGATTGGGGCTCCATCGACTCACGATATGGTGAGGAGAGTTGTGTGTAGGGGCTTGACGGAGTTGACAACACAAGATGGTTCTCATTCATGCTTTGTGGAGGTATCGTTGCTTGTGCTGGCTCAGAAGCATCTTCCACAGTGTCCACTATCCTTTGAGGTATTGACAGTCCAGTGTGATTCTCATGAAGCTTGTCTGTTTTCCTCTCAGTGCCAACAACCTTGCAAGCAATTTCTACATAAGCATTCTCCCCATTACCCATTCCTTGATTGACAGAGCCATTTTCTTGGGCATTTCTTCCACTGTAACTGTTTTCCGGCAGTCTTTCTGAAGCATCTAGAGGTGTGGGTCGTTTAGCCAGTATTACAATGGAAGGGGACTTCTGGGGTTCAATCACCAGTTCATCCTTTGGCTGCTCCTCAAGTGCAATGGGTGCATGTCCCTGGGACTCCACATGCGCTTTCAGTGCAGAATGGTTGAGCAGTGTACCCATTCTATCTCTGTCTGTGGAACTATTTCTATTCATTTCACCCTGATCTTGGGTGTAGACCGAGTGGACCTTCATTTCTTCAGACTCCGTAACCAGGAACATATCTTCAGCTCTCCTCTCCTCCTGGAATCTCTGACACATGCTTCCTGTTTCTATGTCTCTGGCACTGATTTTTAAGGGAGCTTGGGGATCTGGTGGTGGCGGTGATAAGATCTGGGAGTTGCCATTTGTTGATGACTCTGGTACTTGCTCTGGATGCTGCTGGTGCAAATCTTCCAGCATCACTCGGTGACTGGAGAAGCTGCTCTGTTCTCTGCCATGCATGCAAATTCTCCTTTTAAAATGGTCAGATGACATTGAAAGACCAGAAACTAAGAGCTTCATTCACCACATGAAGTCAAAAGTCCTTGATGGACAACAAGTACCTTCTTCTTACACACCAGAATTGAATCAAATGAAAACATGGGCAGCATTGCACTGACAAAGAACAGGCATATATGACAAGCACCTGGAATCGACATCTATGTACGCAACATCATCCTTGGAGTTACACCGCCTCCTTCTCTCATCCTGCAAGCATGCTGCCACCACTAATGTGACAATCTGAAAGCCACACAAAGAAAGGATCCCAATGCAACAGGATGATGATGATGGACATAGCATTGAGATACATGAAAGAACAAATTGTGCAAAAATGGTACACAACATTCAAACCTCTCAAAGGTTCCAACCAAGGAGCATGGGGCACAAACCTCTGCTGCTTGAAGCAGACCATCAAGTTCCCATTCTTCTTCTTCTAATCTCTTCAGCTCAGACTCTGTCCAAGCTGCTTTGAAAAAGGAGGGATCTGTAAACTTCTTCAGACAAGCACCTTGCCCTCCAGTATCAAACCTAGAAAGAGTTGTCCACACCCCCCGCCACCCCCCTGAGTTGATCAATACAAATGGTACCCAACAACAAAAATAGAGAGCAAATCTCGAAACTTGGTACAGATGGGTGTGATCATAACAGAAGTGTTGCAGAAAAGAGCAGCTCAGAGCCTCATCAATGGATATACAGTATGGCATGAATCGAGCTGCTGCCATTGTCCTCCTCCTCCTCCATAAAGCTTCTTTCCTAAGGTTGAGGTATAAGATACATAAATCTGTTGCAACCATGTGTGTTGCAACAATAGGAGGTTAGACAACCCAATTTTTCCAAAGGAAGGAAAGGGGGTGAAATGGGTGTTGAGAGCATACTTGTCAAGGAGAGAGAGGTGGGGAGGTGGTTGACATTCTTCATAGAAGCGGTAAAGAAAACGCGGTAAGTCACCTTGTGTGCAAGACTTGGGGTCATATGGCAAGCTGCTATGCCACTTTGAACCTGTGTCGGCAGACAAAGCAATCTTCCCATAAGAGTTGCAATCAAGTGAGTGAGCAAGCAAGCAAGATCCTTAACAAAAGAATCTACTGACCAACAAAAGAATTTTATTGGTCAGTGAGTATTTTGTCAAGGTCTGATGAGTGAGGGTACCTACCCTTAGAATATGCGTAACGGGTTTGATTGGTTTCTGACAGTAATGCCTTCTCAATGATAGGAAGCTCTGCCTCTAACCTCAACACCCGTGCCTTCAATCTGTGGCTTTGACCCAGTACTTCCTTCATCTCCGCATGCAACCCCTGAAAGAGCTCAGCAGCAAAACTGCACTTATACCCTTCACACAGGAACATTAGCCCCAGTGTTCTTCCATCTCCTTTTGAAAAAACCACATGACTGTAAGCCTGAAAACCTCATGATTTCCTGATACTATTTTCCAAGAGCAAAAATGGCATTGCAGAAATCTTGAAAACTTCTTGAAAGCTCAGGAGAAGTTTTCAAGATTTTTTGTGGTTTCCACATGCCATGCTCCCAGTTTTCTCATGAGCATGGCATGTGTATAGGCAACTCTAGTGTTCCTTGTAACCAAAACCCGAGAATTCAATCTTCTTTGAGCTAAGGCTGTGTAAACCCAAGAGTGTATTTTGGTGTGCATTTTGAGCTCAAGGACCCATTGCAGACAAGTTCAAGAGAATTTCAGGAACTGCTTGTGTTACAACTTCTTCAATACCAGCTCCTCCTGAGCTTCTTCTTCTTCTTCATTCTTCCAGCTTCAACAGAGCAAGCACTCAAGAATTCTGAGAAGAATAGGAGAAGAAGATAAAAACTGGAAAGTGAAGTTCAAAGTAAGGACCAGAAAAGAAACCCACCCAAAAACAAAAAAACAAAAACTGAGCTGCTGCTTCTTCTTCTCTGTAAAGACACAAAAAAAAAGGCAACAAAACAATGTTGGAGAGAAAAAGAAGAGGAAGAAAAGAAGACAAAGACATACTCAGCAAGGTCTCCCAGCTGCCTGATGATACCAACAAGACCCGCCATGGCCACACCCTCCAACAATGCACGCGAGGAGTCATCTCCTCCTCCCACAAAAGCTTTTCGATACAGCTCTGGGTCCGCCAAACTATGCTCGCACCGCACCTCGTACCTGACTAGAGGCATTTCTTCAACAACAATCCTCTCAAACGCAAAAAACACACACCCACAAAGACAGACACCAGTCTTTCTTTCTCTCGACTGTTGATCTGCCAACTCTAGAGCTCTGTCTTCTTCTGTTGCTTTCTTTGGGTCTCTTTGTCTCGATGCGTCTCTCTCTACTTCTTCATCTGCAACTATGAACTCTCTATGAACTTGTTGGAGTTTTATCTGTGTCACTTGAGCCGCTGCTGCCGCTGCAGCCGCTTCTTCCCAGTTTGCAGCTTGTAAGAATGCTGAAGCTCCTCCAGCAGCAGCAGCAGCAGCTCAGGCTATGCAAGCTGCTTTTTCTTCTTCCCATCTTCTTCTCCAGCAGCCAGTTCCCCCAACTCTCTCTCTGTGTCTCTCTGTTTTCTTACCTTCGCTTCTTTCTCGCTCTGTTATCTGCTCTCTCACGTGTTTTGCAACAGTACTCAACTCTCAGATTCCGTGCAAAAACCAACTCTTCTTCTTATGGAACCCAAATCTCTTTCTCTCTCTCTCTTTCCATCAAATCTTCTTTCTTAGCACAAACCCATCTTTTCATTAATCTCCTCTTCTTGTTCTTGCTCCTTCATCTTCAATTTCATCTGTCTCTTCTTCTTCTTCCTTCCTGAACATATTTTGTTTTGCACAGCATCATCATCGTCATCAATAAGCACCCATTCTCTAAATCCCCTGTACAAACAAAAACACAAAAACACAAACCAACAACAAAGTTGACATCAGAGATGTAAAGTGTCTTTGATCAGGCTAACAAAGAACCAAGTCTCTCTTCAAAGTTGAGGCAATAACAAGTACTTTACCACAAGGTCTCTCTGTCTCTCTTGATTAGCTACAATATTACCACAAGTACTCACCACAAACCCACATGTCTTGATATATTCTAGTCACAGTACTTAATACATGTAGGTACCCAAATATCTTGATTAGGTGAGAACACTTCAACACTCTAATCCAGAATGTCTGTCTTGATTAGTGAAAATACTTCAACACACTAATCCAGATAAATGTCTGTCTTGATTAGTGAAAATACTTCACACTAATCCAGAATCTCTTGATTAGTAAATCGGGTTTATAAACCGTAACTGGTTTCTGGACTGCATTTCCCAACGTGTCACTTTCTCATTGGTGGAGAGGAGGGGACTCTATATAGCACAGAATTTTCTCCCTTCTATCCTCTAGTTTTGAGTCCCTTCTTTCTCATTGGTCCAGAAACCGGTTATGCCCTGGTAACCGGCCAGAGGAGCCAGATTATCGAAATAGTCTCAGCACTTTTGCGCCTTGACTACAAATGTGCTGAGACTATTTTGATAATCTGGCTGCAGAGACTATGTTGATAATCTGGCTCCTCTTGCCGGTTACCTAATACACAATATCCCTCTTGGGAAGTGAAAGGGAGTTTTGTTAAATCATCACAGATTCTATGAATTTGTCGAATCTCATCAGACGGGGTATGGGTTGTCATCCGTCGGTTGGTTATGTAGTGGGTTATGATTGAGTTGATCATGTGTACCAAGGAGGTGCAAGATGGGCCTCGTTGGATACACATTTCAACTCAAGCCAGCTGCCCGACCTACTGCAGACCTGCCAGACCTTACTCCCATGACCTTAGTGACCTGATCACATGAACCCAATTTCAACACAAGCCTCTTGCCCAGACTGCGCTACCACACTTGCGTGACAGCAGTCACCCCATCTTGTTAACCTACACTACAACACAAGGTGTTCCCATGATCAAGGGATTTCACTGGATTTTGAGTGAATTTATTATTCATAATGAACAAGATATAATGAGAATGCAATAAATTCACTGATCAAGTGATCGAAAACTCATGAATTGCACTCACATTTTGTAATGATGGTAGTGACCTAAGTTTTGTAACTTTGGTGGCATCCGTGCTTTGAGCTGAGTAACTCCTTTGAAGTAAGGAGTCCCAGTCCTTGGCTCTTGCCGTGGTGTGTTTCCACACTCCTTTGGGAGTTACCCAACACAACACTAATCCAAATGTTTTGTCACCCCATGTAACGCACAGGCAAAAACTGAAAAAAGAGAGGTTGGGCATTTTTTGAAATGCCCTCCCTTTTATGGGGGAAGATTCTGCTTATAATGTGCCTCCCAACTACACTTAAAACATTTCTGGGGATGTTGTGTGATTGGGTTGGGTTAAGTATTCAACACTATCCAAAATGCCTCATATGTGGAAATTGTTTTTGTCAGATTAGTGAGTTAAGGGTCTTGATGAGGCAAAAGTAAATCCCAATTTTAGTGAGTTATAATACAAGCAGACACTCCTCAAATAGATAATATGTGCTTTTTACTATGTGCTTTATGACAATGCAAATCAAGCTGGATAATATGTGCTTTTTACTATATGTGCTTTACAACAATGCAAATCAAGCTGGACTACTACTACTACTACTCAGGGTTTTGTTGGGTGCAAAATTTCACCAAATTGTGAAAAAAACAAAAAAGGGAACATTCTGTCACAATATTATCTTTTTCCTTATAAAGTTGCAAAAATTTGGAAGAAAAATCCAAAAATTTCCATTAAAATTGGACTCTGATTTTAGTTTGATAGCATTTTTTAAACTATATTTTCTATTATGTAGAAAAGTTACTAAAAACATGTTGCCATGTGATGCTAAATCCCTCTTGGGGTGCTAGCCAATGACACAACATCAGAAAATTGAAAAAAAGTTGGATAAGGTTCATCAGTCAAATCCAGTGAATCCACTGGACATTGTCAAAAATCCCAAACCTTTCAGAGCGCTGGAACAGTCTAAAAAACACAGTCAAATCGTATTTATTAACTGCTCCCTGTTTTCGATTGGCTAGATCGTTTGATTGGTCCAAGTGGGTTGCTATTAGTAGTCTACCACCTACTTGCAATCCCAGTTTCAGTTTTATGGGTGGGGTTGAAAAAAAGTTTAGTCACTAGAACGTGGATGTGAGAAATATTTTTGCAGGGTCACATACTGAGCGTTGGTGGAGATGCTATAATTCAATTTCTGAAAAGGGACTGAATTTCTCTTCCATTCAGGCTACTAAGCATATGACTGAATTTTGCTGAGACTTCAATTCATCTTGGTTATGAGTCTTAGTACTGGTGCTTTATCTTTTGTTGCAACTTAGCTCTTGAACTAATTACTTGTTCAAAAACCAAGTAACTCTAGAAGAAGAATATGGCTTTTGTGAATGAACTTCATTAAAACAAAAGAAGAACATCATTTTTGTATTGGTAGGTTTTCTAACTTAAGGGGGGCAAAACCCAATGTTGGGAAACATGAAAAAAACCTCATTATTGTACTATTTACATTCAAAAGTTTTTCTTTGGGAAAAAGAAATTTAAAATAAGTTTGAAGAAATCATTTTTGAACTTGGGAAAATGCAATGTTGGGAATCACCCATTGTATTAATATACACGCAACTTTTTCTATGGGAAAAAAACAATTTGAATGAAGTTTGAAAAAGTCATATTATAAAATTTTTGCAAAGAAAGTTTCTCAAAACATTTAAGGTCATGGACATTTTGTGAACATGAACAAGATGAAATTACTGATTAGGAAGAATATTTAGATACATTTAGGGTAGAACAGCCCATGAGCGATCACTTAAGGTACGGTTTGCTTGCTGTTTTTGCAGGAGGGCCCCATTGTTTATGGTGTCCAAAGACTAGATGGAGCCCTCCTCTTGGTGCATCTATGGCACTAAAAATTGGCAAAAATGAACTAGAGACGAGAAAGTTACAGTTCCCCAAAGTAAGGGGGGTCATTTTTATAAAAAAATCTCAACGAAACAGTTCATATCCTATATTTGATTCCCTCAAAAAATCTTCAAATAGTAATTTGTCACCTTGATTTGTAGAGATTAAGATGATGATTTGAAATCAGTTTAAATCGCTCAATTTGAACAAAAAAGAATGAGAAAGTTATGCACTGATGAATAGGGGGGGGGTCAAAATGAAGAAAAATAAAAAAAATGTGTTTTATAATTCGAAAAGAACGTATTTTTTTTATTGCTCTTTCTAGGCTGCTCCTTTGGCTTTCCAGTTCAAATATGATTGGTAGAGCTTGAGAAGGCATTCCTGTAACATTTTTAAATCACTCAAAATGGAGAAGAATTGAGAAAGATTTGCCAAAGTGATTGGTGATAGGCTAGTGATTGGTGATGGGCCGCTCTACCCTAACTTCTGTATGGTACTAATTTATCCGAACTTATTAAGTTTCAAACTTCCATTCATACCTTCTGTGAACTAGATATTAGCCAGGCTATGGGCTATAGCAGCTGAAAGTTTTCTCAGAGCTTTGACTATGTCTGATATTAAATTTTTTTCCTTAAGTGAATATTTTCTAGAGTATTTTCACTAGAAAATGTTATATAGTTTGACTTATTCTTGGGTGTCAACGAATTTGGAGCCCTTGAAAAAGTATTTGAGCATGGATTGGATCAAAAAGACTTAGTCAAGAAGAGATGCTCAAAGGGCATTTCAACCATCATGCACTTTAAAAATCACAAATGTGCAAAACACTTTCATGTATTAAAGAAGGCATCCAAATGTGCAGAACACTGTCATGTATTACAGAAGGCATCCGTATCTTTCAAGTTACTTATTACTTACCACAATCCATTTGCCAACACGACTCATTCAGTAACCATCGGGTATGAAAGTAATAATGCACCATAGACATAGATGACAAGGAAAGTTTGGTACACATTAAAAACACCTGCGCAGTTCTTTTTAGTGTTGTTGCAGGTAGCCTTACATAGTGTAATATGGTACCTTACCCTAAGGTCAGTTTTGTCATTATATAATTCTCAAAATAGTGAAATGAAATTTTGTGCAAATATGAAGTTGACATGTTGAAAATCATCATAATTATCGTAGGCTACACTCTGAATAATTTCGCTACTCATATCACAATATTATAGTAGATGATGGAAAATTATATAATTTCAAAATTAAAAAAGGAATTCATTTTTTGAAAAAAAATAAATCGTTTTTCTCAATGTGGAACCTGAACCTAGGCTATGGGTAGTAAGTGTTTTGAAAAATCAGGTAATGCTCACGAAGGCAGGCATTTAATTTTTCAAAAAAATTGTCATTTTTTCTCTTGATATCTGGTGGGTGCTGACCAAGTACCATCGATTTTTTAAAAAAGGAAAACCACAGTGGTTTCTTCACCCCTGTGAAACCCTCAGGGTTGAGCTTCACGAGGATGGGGCCCATGCTTGGCTCAGCCTGGTGGGGCCCTTATTCCCGTAAAAGCCCTGCCCCTCAGGCTTCACCATACTCAGAATAAACAAGGGGTGTGTTACACTGTGTGGCCTTGCCATTTACATTAAAAAGTATCTTAAGGGAATAGAAGAATTATGGAAACTCAAATATTTCACCATGCAAAAATATGATCTTTCAAAAATCCTCTAAAAGAGTCCAAAATCCTTCAAGATATTATAACTCTATGACTAGTCTCAAGTTTGAACACGAGCCCAAAATATCATCTTTCAGAAATCCTCATATAAAAATAAATAGACCTATTATTATTACCTAGGTGCCAAAATCCCTTAAGCTACTATACTCTATAATGAGTCTAAACACAATATCCTTGCCTTGCTGGTAGGCAAGGCCAAAAAGAGGGGACCCACTTGATAGGCCTTATTTTTTAATTTTCTCTTTTCAGATAGCAAGTGGGTCTCAATTAACAAAAGCACAACATATCCAAATGAGATTGGATAGAGCTCATCACCCAAAAAAGTGCGCTTCATACTACTAGCCCTAATATCAAAGCAATTCCCATAATTGACTTGCAGGGTAAGGTGACTGATATACTCCATCCATTCTTATGGTATTTATTTACTGGCTCTGATGAGCAGGTCGGTTACATGTCATAGCCTGGCTAAAGCTAGGTAGGTCAATAACTAAAAACTAGCTACATAGGTAGGCTGCTAGCAGGCTTTGGTCTGGTATCAACTTTTGAACATACCAGCTGGGTCCTAGTATTAGGGCTTCTTTCCCTTTTTTTTTTTCCATACCTTGCTGGTCCTGGTATTGGGTACTTTTAAAAACTTGCATACCTGTCTGGTCCCAGTATTGGAATGGGTCCAAGACTGATTCTTGACTGGTACAAGGCAAAGTATATATACCTTGATATCTACTTATATAAAATAATTGGTGTCAGCACATGCTTGATTCGGTAATTTGTGATTGGCTGGAGCCCTCCCCCCTCCATCCCTTGAGAGCCATGAGTGAAAATATGTGGGCCCTGCATCCTAGTTGAGATTAATATAAAACTTGTAGAAGGCTGGTACTACCTCAAGTACCTACCAGACTTGTAGGTAGGTAAGGTCCTTACTACCAGTGTTGATACCAGGTGCAGGCCTAGATACTACTAGTTACTACCTAGGTAGTGCGATGGGAAAGTAAGAGGGTTTACATGTTTACATGACTGGTTACCAACATGGTAAGTTGTGGTGTGGTAAGTTGTGGTTCAGTGGTTCATCGACAATGAGTCATAATGGGTTTTCGATGGATGATGCACTGGTATGTGTGCTCTCAGCTCTGTCACATAACACGAAGTTTATAGGCTAGCCAACTGTTTGAAGTGCATCATTAGTGGAAAAAATTCAGGTGCAAAGGTTTCCTGTTGTGTTTCATATGAAAAAGGATTTCATTGAAACTGAGGGGTAAGGGAGAAAGCCAAGGCTCACTCAATTCTTAGCATCTCAAGGTTGGTTACAAGTTATAAGGAATTGGAGTTTGGAGAATATCAAGTGTTCTTCCAAAATGTTCTAAAGTGCAAGGCAAAAAATCTATGCAAAACCTCAGGCACGGGGCATGCCTTCCTAAAAGCAGTAGCCTGGCTTGATGCAGTAACTGAGGCTGGCCCTGCGTTTTTGGAATGTTCCTCATCTCTGGCCTTTCCTGCATCAAAACATACAAGTTGAACATTATCAAACAAAAAGATGTTAACCCAGCAGACCTCACTCTGTCATCTTGCTTTACTGGCCTGGCCAGTGTGTTACACTTTGTGAATGCATGCACTGACATGAGCTTCAAACAAGTTTCATGGGATTGTAGCACACTCAAAAAATACAAAGGATTTTTGTTTTCAAAATTCTTTCTGGATTGCATGAATAATTTGCCCCCACCAAATCATAGTAAGCAGGTAAAGTAGGCTATAATAGGAGTCTTCTGAAATCCCAAAATTGTTGCAAACTTGAGTATCTCATGCATGAAATGACAAGTTCCTATTATGATATACCCATAGAGGTAGTACCTTATTTGGTTTGGCACTCAAGTGTGGAATGTTTAGTTTATTTTCCAAACTCAAAGTTCAGCAATATAAAAATGGTAAAATTAGGAATATTTGGCCTGATCTTTTATTATTATTATTATTATACCTAAATACAAATATTCCACAATGATGATTTCTTATTGGCATTAATAAATGTCCATGTGAAAAGATCTCATTAAAAGAGAAGTACTCCATGATTTCCTCTCCTCATTACATTACAATTCTTAGTTGCAAGCAACATGGACTCCACTGAGCACTCTATCGAACAACTTAAAGTGCATCCTAATAAACATTGGAACTATTGCCAAAGCATAATTGGTTCATAAATCACCCATCTATTAAATATTACATAACGAAAACAATGAAAACAAAGAAAGCAATAAACCTTAAATACAAGGTACACATATGTTTCAAGTTTTTAAATTTTTTGAGATCAATGGGAAAATAATTTTTTAAACTTTCAACGTTTTGAACAGAAAATTTCTAAAAAATTTGACATTTAAAAAAAAAGAGATAATTATAGCTAAACTTGAGAAGGTAGAATTTAAAAAAAAATTGTTTGTGGAGGGCACCTTACCGTTTAGCAAAACTTCTACCTAGGATCATATCTTCCGCATAAGGTGCCTCCTCTCCTCCCCATCACTACCAGTGCTGTTCAAGCATCCGGCGGCATCCAGCCGCAGCCGAGCCGTTTTGGTCCTGATGAAATCTCAGCCACAGCCGCAGCCACCCGATCCACATGCCAATATGGCAGCCGCAACGGTAGCCGCCCGGTAGGAACCGGTAGGGCGCACAAAGGATAGGAACTGGTAGGAAAATACCAGAGGATAGGAACTGGTAGGAACCGGTAGGGCGCACAGCCGCTGCAGCCGCCCGCTGATCAAAATCCTGGCCGCAGCTGCAGCCGATTTGCGGCTGCGGGCGGCTGCGGCTAGCGGCCAGCCGTTGGACAGCACTGATCACTACCATCTTTTTGAAAGCAAATGGTGATCATCCATAAAATTATTTAGCCAAATTTGGCTATGAAAAAAACATGACAATAAAAAAATAAAGCATCCTTCTCTCTCTCTATTATATACACACATTTGACTACTTATTGGAACCTGATGTAGAATCTGGCATTATTTTAAATCTATGTTTTGTCAAAATTTGGTGATCAAAATCCCTGTAAAACAATACACATTTCAAATTTTTGAAAAAGATTTGTTAAGAAACACTGATATGTATTGGACACATGGAGATTGTGTGTGTGTGTGTGTTTTTTAATGAATTTTTTTTTTCTCAAAATGTTAAAAATTGACTATTTCTGGGGTTTTTGGTCATCAAAATTTTGATAAAGATTATTACTAATTTTTAATAAATAACTGGGTTTTAAACTAATTTCCAAGAAGGTAGCCTAAAATATGGAAGGATGCTGAATTTGTAAAAAAAACATTCATTTCATAATTGTCAAATCTGGCTAAATCGTCTTATGGACGATCTCCACTTCAGCTGGGCTACATCACAATTTGAAAAAAACACTGGAATCCATGGTTTTAAAAGTTTTGAGATATTAAAGATATCCATAAAGTCACCCTGTCTTTCACCCCCTAACCCCTGTTTTAGTGGTATTCGCAAAGTAAGGAAATTTTATTAAATCTCCGTATGAAATGCTGAATCTCAGCATTTAACGTACAAGGTTCGAGAGGAATTATAGTAGCTGTACAGGTAGGAGCAGTGAAATTCTATGTAGCAGCGGTGGAGCCGCTCAGGAAAAAAGAAAGACAGGGTGAAACTCAGGAAACCATAAAAAAATTGATGGTTTCCTGAGTTTCACCCCACCTTGAATGCTAATGTACTTTTTTGCAGGTTTTTTTTGAATCTCACCCTGTGTATGACCAAACTCGGGGTACTGGCCCTGTCTTTTCCTGACTTTAGGGATATCTCTATTGAAAAATTGGCGAATATTTCCAAAAAAATAGAAAAAATAGTCAAATTTACACTAGAAAAACACAAAAAAACCCCCAAGATTTGTCTGAGAAAAAATCACTGCCAGTGGAGTCACGCACCTCCTTCCAAACTTAAGAAGAAGTACGATGTCCGGTTTCCGGGCTGCTAAATCAGTGTCCGGGTTTTGGCGTACCCCTTTTTTGCAATGTAGACTACAAGAGACGACGGATGAATGGCGACGAACAAGGCATCCAAGTAGAGAGCAACAGAGAGAACCCAAGCGCCCATTTTTCCAATGTAGACTGGCGAGACGACGGATGAATGTCGATGAACAACGATAGGCATCAAAGTAGAGGGCGACAGAGAGAACCCAAGCGCCCATTTTTCCAATGTAGAGTAACAAGACGGCAGATGAATGTCGATGAGCAACGATAGGCATCCAAGTAGAGAGCGACTGAGAAGGAACCCAAGCGCCCATTTTTCCAATGTAGACTAAAGAGATGTTGGATGAAATGTCGATGAGAAACGATAGGCATCCAAGTAGAGAGCGACGGAGAGGGAAACCAAGCGCCCATTTTTCAAATGTAGACGAAAGAGATGTTGGATGAAATGTCGATGAACAACGATAGGCATCCAAGTAAAGAGCGAGCGAGAGAGTGAGAAGCCAAGCGAATTAGGGTTTAGAGGCTTTAGGGTTTAGTGGCGGTCGTGATGGTTCTTTCTCTTCGTGAGAAACCCCGGCCGGCCTTTGTACCGTGGAGCAGGCGGTGCGTTGCAGATCGCACTGGGGACGACGTAAGTCTTGTTGCACCAAGACTACAGTGGATCTGTCGGAAAAGGGGCAGGCGTCATGAAGACCATCCTGGCGTCGCAGACTATGGATCTGCCGGAAGGGGTGAAGATCGAGATCAAGGCGAAGCAGATTAGGGTTACGGGGCCGAGAGGGTTGCTGACTAGAAACTTCAAACACCTCAACCTCGACTTTCAGATGCTGGAGGGAGGTAGGAAGTTGAAGGTGGAGGCATGGTTTGGTACCAGGAAAACTATGGCCGCTATCCGCACTGCCATCAGCCATATCAACAATCTCATCACCGGGGTTTCCAAGGGCTACCGCTACAAGATGCGGTTTGTTTATGCCCATTTCCCCATCAACGCTAGCATCACAGCCGAGAATGACAACATTGAAATCCGAAACTTCTTGGGCGAGAAGCGGGTGAGTTCGTTGATTCCATGCGCATTAACTGTCTCTCGTCTTTTTCAAAGTTTTTGCACTGGATATACATATCGATTGGAAACCCTAATTTCCCGAAGAACGGAATATTAGGGTTATCAGCTGCGTGTTGTCATGTTTGATGCTGCTTTTTCTACTGTTGGAATTCTTTTGATTATAGCTGTCATTATTGTGGCTATGAGATTGTATATCGGTGTCATGTGATTGCTGTTCCTTTTTCCTGTTCATCAGGTTACAGTCACACTTTTTCCTATCATCTCTGATTTGATGTGATGATGGACAGGTGCGCAAGGTAGACATGTTGGGAGGTGTGACAGTGACACGATCAGAGAAAGTTAAAGATGAGCTCATTCTAGAAGGGAATGATATTGAGCTTGTCTCCCGGTCTGCTGCACTCATCAACCAGGTGAGATGCATGAATGCTTATGTTTTAAGACAAATTCAATATTGTTTTCAGGGTTTTTGTTGGCATGAGATCCCCTTGGTGACATTGTTGCCATGTCGACATTTGTTGATGAAGTCATAAGTGTGTCCATCTGGTCAGTGGTTGCAATTGGTTGGCTTTTGTATGTCGTTGAAGGCCCTGCATGTCTTTCCTTGCTTATTGTGGTGGTTGTTTTGTTCTGTTGCAGAAATGTCATGTTAAGAAGAAAGATATCCGGAAGTTTCTGGATGGTATCTATGTGAGTGACAAGGGAACTATTGCTGAGGAATAAGCAGTGTCCATGGTTCTTTTGGACAAATTTTGGATAAAGTTCTATTATGATTTGCTGGAATGCTGCTGTCCATTTTGTTTCTGTTGTGCAGTATGTTTGAAGCACCCATTTTCCAGCAAGAGTGAGTTAGTGGTTATAATGCAAATATCTTTTGTCAGTCATTCTGCATGGCTGTGACTTTTAGAGGTTGGACAAGGATCAAGTTGCACAATGTTTGCAATCCCTAGATGATAGCTGTTGCCTTCAGTGCTATGTGCTTTCTTCGGAGGCTAAATGTGCTAATCTCCATGGTACTATGCTAAACATACTATGTAAATCTACAGTAGTGGGAAGTCCATATATCTATACCTCTCATTAAACTCCATGCCTACAAGCTATCAGGGCATACAGAAGATTGAACCATGCAGTCCACTGAACTTGGAATGCAGGTTCTTGGAGTTCTTAACCAGATCTTGTCACCTATGAGCCCTTATGATTGGGTTGGCAAGCATCTGCCCCTGCTTTTTGTTTGTTGCATCCTCTTGGTTCCAAACTGCACACATGTGACCAAAAGACAACAGGAATTCAAACCCGAGGCCAATCAATATGCAATTTGCAGACAATTGAAATTGTATGAAATGAACATCCTGCTGAAAACTTAAGGTGGTATCTCTTTCAGGTTGTATGTAGATTGTGAACCTCATGGTTGTAAACAAATGGAGAGAACTGATGAAAATGAGTTGACATTATATTATTATGATGTGACCATTTCACATAGAATTCAGATTCCTAGTGCTGGGTACACATTCAGAAAGGGAAATGTACTTGGAGGACTTATACTCAAGGACTACTGAACCCAATCTGCTTGCTAAATTCTTGAGTTTAATGACTGTCTTCAGAAGCAGAAAGAAAGCAGTCAGGCATTTTATTGACTGTAAAATGACCTAAAACTTAGCCAACCTTGAAAGATTTGCTGTATAGTTGATCGAAGAAGATAACCAAGTTGACTGATGAGATGGGAGGGAAGCAGCAAGTACATAGCCAAATCAATTGATCAGATGGGATGGAATCAGCTTCAAGCAACTGGCAAATCAAGCAAAGGAGCAAATGTGGTCAAAGGAACACCAGAGTGTTCAAACTGAGACATTCAAAGTGAAACTAAAGAGAGATATCACCTCCCTCCTCTTGAAGCTTGAATGCAATGTCTTCAACTGGCACATATTCACCTACTGAAGGATCTCTAAAGACAGTCCACAAGATGTGAATTCCACTGTTTCCTTAGCACAAAGTACTGCATGACAAAGTATGTGCAAAGAGGCAGAGAAGTGTTGACTCAGTGCAGTTTCAGGTATTTGTATTATTGCAGCCCAAAACATCCTACATACTCTCTTGAGATGATGAAACTGTCAAGCACACTGCTGTGTTTGTTGAACTTATAGAGAACCAACAAAGATTTTTAATGGTCAACAACTGCTGCGGGCTTCATCACAGAACCATAATTTTCATAGCCCCTAACTAGACCCTGCATGCCATTGAAGGGACCTGGTAATTCAAGTCCCTGCCTCCATTACCAGACACAATGTGGATAGTTGCATTAAATGTCCCTGGGAAGGGGTTCTGTCTCTGTGCCAATACAATTGTTCTGCACAAAAATCATGCCAATTTCATTGTATCAGAAACGGAAAAGGATTGAAGCACATGGACTAAGTTCACATGGACTCGGGCTCCATAGGTATGCACATGGGCATAGGAAGCAAGATCCATTTTGTGAAGTTGCTATTAGCTTTTGCAAAGAATCATGAGCCATGGGTTCCAAAGGAGCCCATGACTTGACATTCAGCACCTGTAGAATATCCGAGCACATGATAGCTCAGGAAGATCGGCAATGGTTGTCTTGACCTATCTGCCCATCCGAGACAATTGTCCAAGAAGTGTCCACTTCTACACTACCCACCCTTAATCCTCTTGTGAGTCTGCCAGGCAGAAGTGGAACATTCCACAGTCAGTGGGTCTAGTCTGAATCCAATAGTGCTTGCTGCAGGTGGTGGACCTGTCCTCCGGCATCAGAAAACCCCAAAAAAACGAAGTCCAAGACATAAGAATCCCATCAGCTCCTTCCTCATTTCTCATCATACCCTAAAAGGACAATATCCGAATTTTGGAAACCTCAGTTTCGATTGTCCTCGCAGGTGGTGGGTGCATCATCATCAGTCTTGCTGCAGGAACAAGAAGATCTGTTTTAGGGCAAGATTGTGGATCCATCCTTTTACGCTCTCAACTCTTCTCACTGTGCACTCTTGAACACGCTTCTTTCATTGAGAGAGAGGAACTAGGGCAGTTGTGAGAGAGAACAAGGCCTTATGATGGCATGTTTGATGCGAAGGTTTATGAGCATGCGAGTAGCAGGAGGCGATGGGCTCTTGGGCTCTTGTTCCGTTTTCGCTCGGATGGCTTCATCACTTGCTGCTTCAACTTCCGAGGAATCAAACCCTAGCAAGAAGACGAAGGAGGAGAGGAGCATGGACTCTGGGTTGGTACGCTTTCTGAGAGCAGAGACTCGCAGAATGAAAGACGGCTATCAGGTAGGAGATTTGTGTAGATCTTGTACACAATAGTAAAGCATACACTACTACTGCATAGACTGCCACAGAATTTTTTTTCTCCCGAAGCTGCTACTCCACCGTCATTGCCAGTAGTGAGTTGCTGCTGCTGCTGACAATTTTCTATGCATTCAGGAACATCAGAGAATGCTGCTCCAGATGAGATGAAATAATAAGGGGGCAAGTGATTTGCAGGAGTACATGCACTCACTGCCCATGGGGTTCAAGCTCAAAGATGAACCTGGCAAGATGGACATGACCTTGCACCGGAAACATGGATCAGAGGACATTCAAATGAGATGTGAGCTGTTGTACCAGCCTCAAGGGCAAACAGAAGAGCTTACTCAGAAAGAATTGAGGGAGCTTGGGATTGAGGAAGAGCTGATTCTCAACCTCATGTTCAGGATCATGAAAGGCTCCCAGGTCCTTGAACTCAGCAGTGAATGCTACAGCAATGGCTACACTGTCAATCACATCAAGGTCCAAGATTTGAGGGAGCTCAAGAATGAGGAGGATAATGGCAAGTACTTCCCAAATTTCAGGTAGCTGACTCTTGGGTTTCCAGACTCAACAGATTACAGTTTCAGAATTTCTTTGTCAGTGGACAAGGAAGGTTCCTTCACTGCAGTTGAACAAAAGTTTTGTTCCATTCTTTGCTTCAATATTTGTGTGTGTGATCAGATTGTTGTCCTCTTGATTCTAGAGTACAGAGATATTCGATCAGACTTCTGTATGAAACTTAGGGAAGCAATTGCAGCATGATGTATGAATGTCTATCATTCTGTAATGCTGCACCTCTGGTTGTAACAGAGTTGCAATTGTGTTCAACATTGCACTTGTGTTTTATCAAGCAAGCTAGGCAAGAGTAGAATGTGATATGGGTACATCCTGGTACTGCAAGTAGAACTGTGGGAACCAAGTTTATGGATTATTGCTGTCATGGGGGTGTGTAGGATGCGTGTCAGTCCAAACCTGAAGGCCGAGATTTTCCAATATATGGGAGAGCGAGGATTGAATGAAGCCATCCTCAAGTGGGTTTATGGTTGGATGAATAATAAGGGCTTCCGGGAACGCTTGCACATGCTTCGAAGAGTTGAAGACTTCATCAAACATTAACTGATGGTCGTGAGAATGTTCACAGAAAAACAAGAATCCAATTGGATTCTCTTGCCTCGGTGGGGGGGATTCAACTCAATCCTGAGAGGAAATAGTTCAGATTGGTGAGCAGGTTTGTTACATAACAATAATGGAAGTCTGATTGCCAAGGACATTATGCAATCTACGTCGAGATCCCATGTGCTCTGGATATCAACCTGTAGACTTACCCCACCTTTTGTAATTCTCATCGATTGGCTAAGCAATCTGTTGAAACATGGACCTCATGACTGCTGCTGCTCTTGCTTTTTCTGTGCAGAGTGGTTTCACCTCCCTTTTTTCTGTTGCTTCTTGACCACTTGTGAATCTCCATCATTCTCCAACTCATTGAGTGCATCTGAATTGTTGAATCATGGTTGTGGATTTAATGGGGTCATTATGTACCAATTTATGTTGATTTTCTTGTTGCATATGTTTAAGATCAAAGGAGAACAAGTACTTTTGTATTGATTTCAGAAAACCACAAGTACCGACATGGTTGGGAGCCTGATACAAAAGTTCATGGGAATGAATATTATTGCAACAAAAAATATTCATAGGGCTATGAAAGACGATAACAAAACAAGCCTTAGCAACCATTTGATGAATTTGAACTTGCGGGTCATATATATGTGAATCAGCTCAAACAGAGTACACTGGATGGATTTGCCTAGATGTTAGAAATTTCTGCTCCTTGTGTGATCTATGGCTGATCTGAGCTTCATAGCGAACATACATATTACTCTGTACAATAGGAAGTCAGATTTGACAAGTTCAATTTGAGTCCAAGGTTTGTGACTGTGTTGTGCGTTTCTCATTTGTGAGACTTAACAACAATTCATGTTTGATGAGATTCCCTCTTGTAGCCAACTGTCAACAACATTGGAGCCATTTTGCAGAATGCAAGTCAAAGTGAAATTTCAAATTTGGTGGTTACGATCAAGTTTTTTAGATAAAACATTGAAAAAATCTCTTTGATGGATCATTTAGTGAGGCAAAATATTATTAATATTTATTATTGCATGATATGGTGGTCCCCAAATCAAAGTTTTACTCCAAATTTTCAATCTCCAAATGATCATTTGTTAATTCTAAACTTTTCAAAAGCTCAGAATTAACTACATACATGATTTGTAGCGTAGTTTGTGTTTTGTGACAACAATGAACCAACACCCATGGGCACACCATACTTGGCATGTCCATTTTTGACTTAAATTGTGGATGAACCTCAACTGCGTTAATACCTGGTTTTCAGTTGGTAACCCGTTCTGTATCACACAAGTCTTATATATTGTAGGAAGATGGATTAAAAAATGGGGAGAATGTTCTTCAATAATCTGCAGTCCATGGCCAATAATAAGCTGGCCATTTGATATTTTCAACATTTTTGAGAACCATGGTTATATAACAGAACCAGTTCTTTGATTTTTAATAGGGCTGTGGTTGTGAACCTTAAGAACTGCCCTGATAACTGCTGGGTATCTGGTCCTGTTTTCTACTATCACCCAGTTCACTGGTCGTTTAAAACCTTTTTTGTTTCTTGGAATTTCTGAAAATAAAGTCCAACATGAGTTTCTCTCCCCATTTGCTATTTTCATTTTCTGATTTCACTAAAATGAATAAATTTTAAGTGGGAAATTGGTTTTGGTCTCCCCTTGCAGATCTAGGAGCTTAAGTATCTGGTCTTAGATGTGGAAGACCTGAAACAAGCTCTTATTTGAGACTACACTTACACATCTATGAACTCAAATTTAAGAATGCTGTGAATTGGATCAAATTTCCATATTCACAAACTCCAATTCAAGGCTGCAAATATTGATATATATTAAATACACTAGTGTTGTACAGCATATTTCTACATGTACATACTACATTATATGTCAGGGTGAAGGTATTTACCTGCCCAAAGTGGGTTTATTAATTCGACTGTATGTATATGTAAAGTTGAACATGTATTCCTTTTGTTGTTGAAAACACATGTGAGAAATATAATTCGTATATTGGAATCAATGTTGGGTAAATATCCTTGAGGCGGGTAGGATCCAGGTATATCAAGAGTTCATCTGCTGCTTTTGCCATTGCCCAGTGCTTAACAACATGCAAGCAAGCAGGAACTGTAAGCTAAGAAACCTTTGGATTGACTCAAGGAATGATTTGACACTAGGGCAAATGTGTGATATTCTTTTGGCCCTTTCACTAAGATTGGGTATGATGTGTTTGATGTGGTGGCTTCCTTCTTTGCTTAATGACTAATTTATTAGCTTCTCTTTCCCATTTGCTCACGACAATTACTCTTCTACTTTGGCATCATGGGTTTTCTCATTAGGTGCTTTATCTTTCACCAAGCCCAAAGAGTTTGATATCAAATTTAATCTACTGATTCATAAACAAAGACGTTATCATATTATAATGTTTTGAATCATCAATCGACCTATGTAAGAATTTCTTTTTGAATCATGTTAGCTTTAATTAATCTGAATTCTATAATCATATATCTATATATATGTGTGTGTGTGTGTGTGTGTACTTGTTCAACATTAAAGCAATGCAATTTTACAACTCACGTCCAATATTTAGAAAATTTTCTATGACAATTTCCTAGAAAATTTGTTATTGGCAAGGTAGGCTATGACCATACATGTAAGAAAAGTCTTGGCTTGAAAGATTAATTAATTACATATGCATAAAGAAACAATGATGGCATTCATGGTGAACCTATAGTCAATTATCCAAAACAATCCATCAAGGTTTCAACAAGATCTAGGTAACCACTTTAGTAGTAGAGGTAAGACCATTTGGTGAAACCAAACACCATGTGTAATGTTATATATATGCATTCCTTTGAAATCTTGCCTTCAAATGTGCTGTAAAACACAATATTGAAAAATGTATGATTTTGTGCTGTTTTATGATTACAACCAAATATACGCAAAATATTTCCCAACCCACTCAAAAATAACTTTTTTACAATAAATGGTTGTATGAAAACATGAAGCAGTTAATTATGCTTATATTGAAACTTGAACTAGTGTTTGTTTTTTCATTTTTTTGACATCACATCAGTTGCAAGCATCCCAAGAGGGATCTCACATTAAATGGCCATATGTTCTAGCAACTTGTCTAAACATGAACTGTTACCAAACCAAAACTAGAGAGTTTTTAACAAAAAAAACTGACAAAATTTTCCACAAAAAACAAGGAATCTGTGACAACATATTTGCTTTTCATTTTTACTTTTTGCATTTGTGCTAAATTTTGCACCAAAAAAAATTGTGGCTTGATAACTGCAATTTCAAATATTTAAGACAAACATTTTGGTCTAGCATGGGCAGATAAGTGAGTGGACTTCAAGAGATGCCACTTGATGGCACATGGTAGAACTGTTCTTTTTTCTCTTTATCTTGTGACACAAAAGCAAACCGCACCTCTCAAAGACTTTCTCATTCCATGTTCCAAAAAGCTTAATGATTGAGCATTTTAGTGGCATCCATTCTTGTTGCTAGTGCATAGCACTCTGATGCTAAACCACAACCCTTATATTGATCAGAGTTTTTTTTTAATAAAATTACTTTAATTTCTATTTTGTGGTGTAGCCAACTGGACGATCATCCACAAGAAGATTTAGCCAAATTTGGCTCTAGCACAATATGAAAATAGAAAAAAATTAAGAATCATTATATGTTTTGGCTACATGCTAGAACCTATTGTAGAAATCTAGTGATTTTATTTTTCTTTGAAATCTGTAGAATTGGGGTCATTTTTTCACAAAAATCCTTTGTATGCCTCAAAATCACAATATTCAGGTTTAAAAAATTAAAAAAAAAATCACCCAAAAAAAACACTGATATTATTGGTGGGATTGTGTGATAATGACTTACATGTATCACCAAGGAAATTCTCACAATGCCATATTTGATTTAAAAAGAAAGAAAATGAAATATGGAAAGATTAGCCTCAACAATTGATGCAACACCATTGGCCAGTTGCTTAAATATCTCTTGAATATAACTGATGTTCAAGGTAGCCTAATAATTATTACACAATCCAATTCTTAGGCCATTTAGTGCCTAACAAATCTATTTTCAATTCTTCTGGCCCTTGGTTGCTAGGATAGGAGCAAAGACCTACTCCTGAAACTAAACCTTGAGCACTAATTACTCCTACTAGTGTATATTTAAAAAGTGCTAACACATACATACATCAAAGAATAGAAAGCAAAGAGAATGCAAGTGTTTTTGCAAAAGACATGGAGCTAATTTTGTTTGACATGACCTTTTTATTCTGTGTGGAATTTTTTGTAAAGAGAGTTATACGGACATGAGACTAGTAAAGGTTTCATGTAAGAAAGTAGAAACAAAGATGGTATGTGTGCTTTTGAAAAACATCTATGGTCCCCAATTTGAAATAAGCAGAATCTACAAGAACTTGGATCTGAACTTTACTTCGTAGCAGAATCTACAAGAACTTGGATCTGAACTTTACTTTCAAATTATGGTTGCAACACATGCAAGCACCAATGACCAAATCTATTATACCTAAACCTAACCCATGGGTTTCAGTACCCATAGCTAAACCTTACCAATTCTTCTAGTTGCCATTTTTGTCAATTATGGAGTGGGAGGTGCAAAAGTACATTCAAATTCGATATGGTGATCAATCATCTCAGGACTATTTTTGAAGTGGCTAAAGAGGAAACTAATTTGATATGTGGGGTTGCACATTAGTCAAAATCATTAGTCAAAGTCCATATACATTCAATTAAAGAAACAATACAATTTTCATATGCTTTTGGTCAAATGCAAAATATAATATTCAATTTTTTTTTTAGAATCATAAAAGTATGTAACAAGTACATTTGAAACCCATTGGTAAGCATTGTGTTTGGAAGTCCTACTTTTCCATGAGAGCTTTCATAAATTATAAATATAATATACAAAAGTTGAAAGTACAATGGTACATTTGAGGGACTCTATCACTTTGAATGTACCAAAAATCCAATCAAAGTCTTACTTTCATATATTTCAAACTTATTTTGTAAGAATTCAACATTTGTCATCTACTTGCATTTTAAAAATCTACTTGAATGCATATTAAACACGTGTACTAGTGGACAAAAAAAATTATTATAATAAAACATAGCAACATTTTCATATTGATCATTGGAGTTAAGAATATTTTAAAATTCAATATGTATTAATGCTTACCTTATGGTTACTTTTTGTTTATTTTTACAAGTATCTAAACCGGTGTACTTTACCATGCTCGCAACATGCTATGCATGTAATTTGTAGAAACATATGTTGCATGTAGATGATATAGTTATGATAAAAAATAATTTTGCTTACACATGTGTATAATAATTTGCGCATTTTAAAAATTCTATTTTACATCATAAGTTTTATACAAGAATGATTTTTTTTTAATATGCCAATTTTTTTCCAAATGTCATTAATTTTTTTGAATGATTAAAAAATAAAAGGTGTAGGTTCACATTGACATGTGATAACAAGATTCCCCAAGTCAGATGAGCAAGTACAAATATCACATATATTAAGAATCAAAATGGTTTCATATTTGCTTTTCAACCACCTTATAATGTGAATTCAAATGTACTGAAGGTGATCATAATCTTGCGACTTTCCAATCAGATAATGTTTTTTAACAAGGATACAATGTAACTTTGTATTAGAAAAAACCATTGAACTTCTATAAACAAATAAAACTTGTATTCAACAAAATGACCTTGTAAAAATCAATCTAGTTGTAAGGATGGAGACCTAAAATTGATGATATTCCACATTGAACATCACCAAAATGAGAAAGGCATTATTTATTTATTTTATTCTACCATGCTTTCACCCAAAAATGTGTTTGAAAACCATATTGCACCAACTAATTTCAACCATACTTGTTACTTAGTTTTATTCTATTAATTTTTTTCAATACCATTTATTATAAATTCAATGAAGTCTACAATGGTTTGACAAATTAAGATTCAAGAAGAAGAATTTGACTTTATTGTTTTTGTGTTTATGTATATAGCATATCATCGATTATATGAAATTGCACTTGTCATTGATTACCTTTTTTGTATATTTGATTGTGTTTCAAGTAAAATTTGGCTAATAGGAGCCATTTTGAGATGTAATCATTATTTAATTTTCATTGTGGTAAGTGGTTATTTAAGAATTAATGTCAAAAGTTTTTCAAACGAACTTGTCCAACAATATTTTTGATGTATTGTGCAAACATTTAACAAAATTTGAAATGGATTTAATGAAAATGAAATGTCCAAAAATACTTGAAAATAGTTGCAGTTAGTAATTTTTGTTATTTAAAAAACTTAAGAAAAGACTTGCAATGATTTGAAAATGACATTTTATCAAAAAAAAAAATGTATCTTTACATTACAATGTAATGCAACATCTTTTTGAGTCATGAATTTTTTTTAAAATTAAATAAATAAATTATAAATCGTGATATAAAACATATTTTGCAAATATTTTATTTTAAAAAATTTAGTTCTTGGGGCAAGTGGTTACTATTAGCCAAATTGGAACCCTTTCACCCTTAATAAACCTAGGGGTCCATAAACGATTGTAATATACTACTTGGCGTTAATTAACAAATACAAATTGGGAATTACATCCCATGCATGGTGGATGAAGGTCTTCATTTGATTTGGCGCTGCAATAACCTTTTTGCTTCATTGTAAATTCCCAATGGTTATTCCCTACCAATCTCATCCCCCAAGAGCCTTTTTGGTTCATTGCATTCCCAATGGCCATTCCCTGTAGCCCTAAATTAGTCTAAGGTCTCACAATTGTTCGAATCTTCTTCTAAATCGTGCACACTTTGTATAAATTTGCTTTCACCTTTAGTACAATTAGACAGGGCACATGCTCATGTGAGGTGGGCAAGCATATTAGCCTGTAGTGGTCCCCATCTACCCAAGCTATCTGCTGCGCTATCCATTGGCTCAAGGCAGGCACAAAGGGCCACGCACAGGTGTATTAGCCTTGGTTTCACCGAGTTCACGAACAGGCTAACGACAGGCATATTAGCCTACTTTGGCCTGCCGTTCACCTTGTTTCTGCGTCATGTGCCTGGTCTAAATGTAATGCACTTCTGTAGAACATGGCCATTCATCATTTGCGCATATAATAGTCCAGATGTCATTCACACACCTTGGGTCAAGTTCAAGCCAAAACTTTATGCCCAAATCCTACACCAATGTGTAATCTCTTTCCCTATGGGTGACACCAATAAAGTTGGACTGAGTTCTAAGTTTTGAATGTACCATCTCACTAGTCAGTGGCCACATGTTTAATGGTTATTAGGACCATGAATCAATTATTAAATCCTAATTTGTAAAATTGGTTTGATAATTTATAGAAGGTAAGAAAGCATGAAAGAACAAAAAATAAGATTTTAAAAAAATTCAAAAGTTCAAGAATAAGGTGCACAACTTTTACAGATTCCACAAAAGAACATTCTGTTGATGGAGACAAATCAAGCTTACAATTAAAGTACAAATTACAAATGGACCGAATTTTCCCACTTTGAAATTGATGGATAATGCACCAAATTTTATACTTGAATGCTCGCATAAAATTTAGGTTGACCATCAAATATTGGCGTGATTTCCCCAAATTAATCCACCATAGCCATGCACAAGTTAAAATTTTGTTAGTGAATTTTAAATTTAACTCAAAACTTTTAATATCGATGTTATTAGGACTTTCCTCATTATTTACAAGACAACTCAAAATTTTGCACCAAAAACAACCTTGAAAGGATTACAAGTTTGGGCAATTCAAATATTGAACAATCTAGATTCTTTTCCATTGGTTTACTCTGAATTATATCCTCACATGCTTTCATCTCTTTGTTTGTTTGTTTGTTTTTTTTGCTAACTCTGGCGCCCACAGCCTCCTCCTAACCACCAGGGTGGCTTACTGTCGTCACAAAGCATGAGAAGGGGGCCCAGTTGGGATTTGAACTCCCAACCGAGGGCTTTGCAACCTTACCCTATAGGTACGAGGATAGCTGAATGTCCTCATGGAAACCTTTCAGTAATTTAATGGATGTGCAACTAGCTGGTTTGACTTTTATTAATATAAGAACCAATTCTTTACTAAAAGTTACTAAATGTACGGGTATGGGACCTGGCTGACTTGATTTGGCAAGTAAATTTGGCACCCTAGACTCATTAATTATATGGGTAATACAATCCAGTATCCAATGCAAAAAGGTGTTTGCAAATTTTGTTAATTTACTACTCAAAGGAAATGATCCAAGAAAGTAGTTAATTGTATATTAACATGTGCATGCAAATCACGTTGATTGATCTTATCTATGGTGTTGCTCCAGCTTTGGAGGGGCAATTTGTCCCATGTCTGGATGGATCCATCCATCAAGTTGGTAATAAGAGCATCTCCAGCGGTGCTCAGTCTCTGACATTGCAAAAATGTTTCTTACATCCAAGTTTAGTTTACTTTTCTTTTTCCCAAGCCCACCGATGAAACAAAAACTGGGACTGCGAATACGTGGGAGACTACTAATAGAAACCCACCTAGACCAATCAAACTATCTAACTAATCAACAGCTCAGGTGTTAGGCTTTGCGGTTCCTTTGGCCAGCTAGCCTCAGTCTCCTCTGCAAAAATGTCTGGCCAAAACCATTTTGTTAAGCAAATTTGACATGTTTTGACTTTTCTTCATCCAATGTTTGTTTTTCATAGGCCACATACTGAAAACCGCTGGAGCTACTCTAAGAAATACAAGAGTAGCTACAAGGTGGGGGGTGTTCTAAGCAGCTGGTAATCTTAAAAAAATTGAGACAATAATGACCTTAGCTAGCATCGGGGATAATCTTTATGCAGTTTTCAAGGTCAGATTATATATCTATATCACAGCCAGTGGCCATCCAGGCTGCAAAAGAAGTTGTGACCCTAGTGTGGCAGAAACAACAAGATGTCCACAGGGAAGTTTCAAACAGGGAATAGAGTATATCTTACTCATGGTTATTAGTAATTTAGCAACACTAGATCAGAGTATGCATACATGCTTGGTTGAGCCTGGGGGCATCTCTGGTTTTAATCTGTTGTTTTTAATTAAGTTTGACTTAGAGTCTACACAGGGTTGACAGCAAATTTTGGAGAATCAAAACCTTGGAGGCAGGATGAATTATGATGAATTTAAGGCAAGCACTAAATAGGCGCAACAAATTATTGTGGCACTAGGTTCAACACATCTGCAATCCAATGCTCGACAAGAAAAAAGTATTAAAATTTTTAATTGTACTTGCACAATGATTAATATTGTAAGTATCTTTCTTACATTATAGTTTCAAAGGAAAAAAATGTGATGTATTAGTTAAAATCTTCCTTCAACCCAAAGGTCTAGGGTTTAATCCTTTTCTTAATTATTTTTTCCAACAAACGAGATGAATGAAAAAATCATTAAACATTTAAATTTTTTTAAAAGTTAGTTATCCTTAGAATAACTTCCTGGGCAAAAGAAAATTAAATGCCAATCCCAAACAAATTCCCCATGGAATAATAAAAGTTCCCTGGTAAGCAATAAATTTTTCTTGAAAAAAAAGGCCCAAGTTTCCTAAGGAGAAGGGCACCTTCCCTGGGGAACAATGTACTTTATTTGGGGAAAGACCTAAGTTCTTTGAGGAAACATATGTTCCAAATTTTTTGCAATCACAGTCATTTCATTTTTGTTTTTATATGTTATTATGAATTATCTTTGGAAAGGTTTCGAGGAGAGCTACAACTTTGTAGGTGGAAATATTTGAATCAGAATTCATATGCAAAAATTATGATCAAACAAAATTTTAAACACATTTTTTTTCAGGGAAACTTAAACTCCTTCTTCCTGAGGAACAATGAACATCCCTCGGGGAAAGGCCCAAGTTGATGCACCCCCAAGCTCTTTAATGGATTCAAATGTGAATCCAAACTATCGAGATCTTTTCAATGGCATATCGCACACTGCTTGCACACAAGGAAATCAAGTCGATTCTCGACTTTTAGTGGTCAGGAGTCAAACTGCCAATTTGACTCCCAGCCCTTTTTTTGGTCATAATTTATGTTTCAGATGTCCAAATGGGTCATGCGAGCCCATTTTAAACATCTAAGTTTCAATATCTTTCCAATGATATGAAGAATTCCTCGAGCTATTGAGTTTTGACTATTGCAATCATTCTTTGAACATTCGAGAGTCCATCGAAACTCCAACTTTCAACATGGGAGTTCACTTGAGAGTGTGAAGGTTTTTTGCTTCACACTCTTTTGCATTCTCGGGGGCATGAGAATGCGACTCTCGAACTTAGCTTTGGCCCGCACCCTTGCAAGCCCTTTGCCTTGGTCACGAACCCAAGGCTAGGGTTGCGACACAAGTTCCCCAAAGAAACATATATATATATATATATATATATAATATTTTTGTATTCATAGTCATCTCATAATTGTTTTTATATAGGGTTGCGACATATCATTGGAAATGTCTCAAAGAAAGTTACAACTTTTAGATGGAAGCATTTCAATCTAAATTCATATGCGAAAGTTAAATTCATGCACAAAATTTCAGACACAATTTTTCCGGGGGGAATTGCTTTTCGGGGGAACATGGTTGCTTCTTAGGGGAACAATCATGTTCCCCAAGGGAGCAACCATGTTCCTTTGAGAAACAATTTGATTTGAAACTTTGTGTTAACATAATTTTTGCATGTGAGTTCCAATTGAAATGTTTTTTACAAAAAAATTGTAGCTCTTTTCAAGACCTTTTCAATGATAGGTCACAAGCCTATATAAAATCAACTATGAAATGATTGCGATTACTAAAAAATTTGGAACATATGTTTCCTTGGGGAACAATTATGTCCTCAAAGAAATAAAACTCTTTCTCCCTTGAAAACATGTTCGTTCCTTAAGACAACTTAAGCCTTGCTACTTTAAGAACATAAATGTTTTTTGGGGAACAATTTAAACCCCTTTTCACTTTGAGAATTTATTTTCATCCATTTTGTTCATGAATAAAAAAGATAATTTTGAAAAAAAAGGTTTGAATCTAGGACCTTTGGGCTGAAAGGGGACTCCAACCATTGCATTAGTTTTTATCCTCTGAAAATAATGTTAAAAAAAAAATTAAACCATTCCCCATTGTGTGGGTATAGTTTTCTTGTTGAGCACTTCTCTGTACTGTACTACATAATTGTCTTGAGCCTGATTCCACGTTTAATTCGTTGGGCCTGTTTAGTGCTTGCCTGAATTTAGCGAGAGATCATCGGTCATTCTTCCCAGTAAGCTGCATGCCCCACAGTAGCAGTAAATTGGCTTTAACACTACTTTTTGGATGAAGATTTACAGAATAATGCCGAATCTTCTTCAACGGACTGGTACAAGTGCACATGTTCGCAATGCCCTGCAAGACTACCTGTAGCAGGACATGGCTGTTTCTCAGCAATGACTCTTTCTCATTAGCCAATTACAATGATTGGCCCGAGTGGCGAGAGTCAAATAGTCACTCATTTTGTACAGTTCATGTTTTGAGGTTCATGGGTGGGGATGGGGGAGAAAGTAAACAGTGCACACCGGATGCCCTCAATACTGATAGAGGGCTGCCGTTGGGCATGCTCTTTTAGAACAACAAAAATCTATTTCCAATTCAACTCTATATTTGGGATAGCTGCATGATGCATGGCTGGGTTCAAAATAGAAGAAAAGTAATCCATCCACTACGCTTATACTGATTTCATGATGCACGATCCTCGACATGGGTTGTTGCTTCTTGTTTCAAACACTTGTCGAATGCGTCAACTAGGTATTTGTCGCTCTAGTACTTCAGGAGAGCTCTGCATGATATTCCCATGGTTCCCTAATCGAGTCTGGTGTTTTTCAATCTCATTATTAATTACTGTAATTTTTCTTGGACTCTCTACAAGGAAAAGTTGGAGAGAAGTTTAGTGTCGCAGAAGTCAATGGATCAGAGCAATGTCTGACCTCAATTTTCTAAGGTGAGAAAACAATAGTCGACAGGCAGCAGTAGTCTGCGGCACTCTAATCATCTAGCTGCATATCTTAGGTTGCAACGTCCAGCACTATATGACAAACATCATCCCGGCATACCACCAACCAGATTAAGATTGTCCGAGCCCGAGCCTGCAAAAATCTCGGTACCCCGGGGCAACAGATGCACAATATGTTCAGCGTACAAACGGTGGGTTTTTGCCGACCAGGTATATACAAGATCAGGATTCATGCCAAGGAGGGGGGAGGGGCTTCACTGTAGACTTTATCTGTAGCCGGCCCGCCGCCAGTGTCTCTTCATGGGCACAGCGGAATTTGGTTACTATACTATCGGTGAATACCTTTTGCAATAGATCGAGGACACAAAAATCTTGCACCTGAACTAATGGACCGATCCAAAATTAGATACAAATCTCTAGTCTTTGTTGAAGCAGAGCTCAAGCTACTACACCAGGTCTTTCAGTACTGGCCATTAAGAGAATGAGTAAAAATTTCGTGGTTTCCTTGTAATCCAGTCCACCTTATGAGATCTCACGAAAGGTTGTTTAATCCAAGTTATTACTCATTTAAGAAACTAAAAATTTCCATGAATAAAATTCACCAAACTAGCTAGCTCCTGAGATCTTCAGTACTGCAGTGGACTACAACAAACATTACTTTTGAAAGAAACATTCAGACCCGGACAATGATATCTGCATTGTCCTCTAGCTAGATTGTAATAAGCCAATTACATGAATTAATTGATTCATGCAGGTTAACCAGCTGCTGATCAGATCTCATCAGGGTTTCTTTTAAGGATTTTTAGATGTGGTCAAAGTGGCCTTCATCCAGAAAATAATTGAGCCAAATTTGGTTGCATACTATGTAGAGAAAAACAGATTCCTTTTATGTTCTTGGCTACCTACTGGGACTTATCATGAAAATGTGGCTATAATTTGGATTTATTTTTCTTCAAAATCTGGTTTATTTGGACCATTTTTTCCATGAAAAATCCTTTGTATAGGTCGAAATCATATTATATTTTTCAGGTCAAAATTTGGCGAAAATTCGCCAGTGAAAGAAACCGTGGATCTCATGCCATGATCCAGGCTACCAAAGCTGTATTCCTCAGATTTGGTGCATTGACGTTTGATCCTCTTAGAGCTTGATCTAGGGATCTTTGGCACAGCTTCCTAGTATATAATTTTGTCTCCTGATCTGGCTGATCAGTAATTGGGGTTTAACTAAGCGAAGGAGAGAATCTTTAGCCCTTGATCCACTATATTCGTGACGTCATCCAGCTCAAAGATTCCAAATTAATTTTAAAATTAGCAGTAAGTACTAAGTCCTAGAGCCCTTTGAAAAAGTTCAATGGGTCTGAAACAATGTTTTCTTTGAGGAAATTTTTTAATACATAGCATCAGTATGAAGATGTAAAAATAATGGCAGTTGTCCTTAAGGTGTCCAAATTTTGAAAGGCGTACTAAAAATGTTGTCACATTGTCACCTTATATGGTATATATATATTTTGTCTTTTGTATTAGTCCTATTTTAACATAACATGGACACAAAGTGAATGATGTTAATGTATTTAAACATATGGCAATCTAAGATATCATTTTTCTTTTTTTTTTTAAATTCTAATTCATTCATGTGTAAGTGAGTCAAAATATAAGATATAATTAAGGACTGAGTTCAGGATTGTCTCTATTTTGTTCTAGGTCTTACACCTTTAAAAAAAAACCCTGCTGAACTTCCCTAAAAACTGTGAAGTTCCCCAAAAATGAAATCTGAGTTCACAGGAACACCTGGTGTTCAAAAACCCCTGAAGTTGGCCACAGTGAACCAGCACCCACCAACGCACCATCCACTGGATGCCCAATATTACTCAGTTTTGGATGAACCTCAACTGAGTTAATCTTTGGTTTCACCTTGGTAACCAATTCTGTAAGAAATAGATTTCATGTATAGGTAGATAGGTAGGAAAATAGGTAACTACTAAGTAAGTAGATGGTTTATACAAGATAAGGGCTGTTTTTATTACCTACCTACTAACAGCCTACCAACTGAGCTAACTACCATGGTTATCTACAGAAACTGAAAACCAACAGAAAAGTGTTTCCTGACCATTTTATCATCCATCCTTCATGGTGCGATGGTGGGTGCTGGTTCACTGTGGCCCCTGAAGAATACCATTCCCTAAAGACATGTGGGACCAAATGAAAAGTAGCAACATAGTTCCAGAACTCTCTCTCTCTTACAGGTAGAGCCAACAAAATTAAATTGCCACTGCTGCTGATCTTCAGGTTCAGTGGTCTGACCTGTTGGACACAACAGGTGAGAATCACAAACAGCTTCTGCAGCTGTAGCGCCTGTTTGTGTTCTTTCTTTGTGTTCTTTCTTTGTGTTTTCTCCATGTTTCATCCTGTATTTGCATCTGGAGTGGTCGATGTCATCATTCCCCATAAATTCTTTTGTACTGTTTTGGCTCTTTCTTTTTTTATTTTTATGATGAGGCGTGATGAGTACTGTTTACTGCCAGGAGAATTCTTCCTGTCTGGTGATGTGGCTGAAATCACCCAGTTACTCCTACACGATTGGTGATCTGTAGAAACTCTGGTCGTATACCTTAGCACCTTCCACACTAAATTTTATAATCTGTACAAAAGTTGAAGTTTTCCCTCAAAAAACAAATTTCAAAGGAAAATGTTTTGTCAAGGAGGAGAGAGAAATCTTTTTGAATATTCAGGAATATTCATTTTTTGGACATGGAGTCTTCAAAGTTAATTAATTATTTGACAGACATGTGTTGAGGCTCCCCCTGTGGACTAGGGTATTGTTTAATTATTTGCATGTAACTTGGTGGTGTGGATGATCACACCTGATTTGTCATGGGCTAATAAGAGCGTTGCACTGGATCACTTTGTGTGTTTTCCCTCTCATTGAGGAGTGTGTGGAACCTGCTACGAAAGGGGACGTTAGCCTACTTAAGCAAAGTTCAGCACACCTATTTTCAATGCCAGCAGCATGATCACCGCCCACACCGCCCATTGGCTATATATTATTTTATTTACTGTATAGTCGTATATTGGAGTTCATATTAATTAGTTGTGGGGGACACCCCAAGTTCAATTATGCTTCTTTTGTGATGGGTATCTTTGATTAGTCGATCTCTCAAAGATAAATAAAAATCAAGCTTCAATGAACAGTACCAAAATAGATATGTTGAATTCTTTTTTTTTTTGGGTTACTTATTTAAATTACATGAGTAGAGCTTGTTGAAAATTGATAGTGAATCAATGAGAGAATAGAGATGAGTAAAACATAGATTTACACAGGTTCTTGGATCACCCAATCTGAGGATCACCTGGTTCACCCCCAAGTTCTAGCCTATTTCTAATAGAAGGTGAACATCCCATATGAAGATGTTATTTTTTAAAATATTGCCTGCACAAATGCTCGCAGAAGGTCATCAACCCATACAGATCTGGCCTCCACCTAATCAAGGTGAACATCACATGTAATAAATTACTTAACTCACCTTAATTCAAGTATTTCATAGAAGCTAAGTGCATGAAGCACAAATATTTCAGATAAAAGTAATATGATAAGATGTTGACATTTTACAAAACATAAAAGATAAAAGATATAAAATAAAGTGAGGAATTGTTCCCAACAAGTTGGGGAACACATTGAGAACTTTGAAAAACAGGTTGAGAACCCATTTGTAACTTGATGGAAACACAAGGAAACTTCATGGGAACTCATTGGGAATCTTTTTTTAGTACTATTTTTTGCCTATTCTAATGGCAGGGCATGAAATATGGGTGTGTATTGTTGTTTTTCTTTAGGACTTTAGGTGGGATTGCAGTGAAAAAATAAAATATAGGTTGTACAATCTAGAAATTAAATTAACCCTCCCCCTCCCCCCCCCAAAAGCAATGTTTGAGCATGCTTTTATGTTGTTGGCTTCCTATTGAACCTATTATAGAAATTTGGTATTTTCTCCAGCCATGGAAAATACATGTGATCAACACCATAGTTGGAAAACGATATTAACAGCCAATGAGCACATTATTATTATGTACAGTTCTATCATCAAATCATGGATTCCAGTTCAAAATAAAAGCACTTAATATGGTTGTTGATTCTAAAAACCCTGAAATAGTTTCAAACCAAAACTATGATCTGCACCAGCGTTTTTTTTTTCTGGGCGAATTTTTGCACCCTGATAACGAAATAAATAAAAATCCAGGGCAACTCATACAAAAGATTTTTGTGAAAAAAAATGCGTTTGAAGTTGCCAGATTTCAAGGAATTGATCAACTCATGTTGTGGACTCTTCTTCCAAATTACATCCATGTAGTAATTTGAAAGATTTTCAATGTATAAACTAGACGTCCCACACAATCAATCATAATTGAGTTTGGTAGATTGTGAATTTGGTTGTCTTTTGCCATTGTTATAGTGCATGGAATATTTGGAATATTTACCTAAATTTGTTCAAATTTCTTATCCATAATTATTGGTAACACTTTAAAAATTCAACCAATATCCAACTTTTTTGGTCAATTTGACATTTAATCCACCAAAATTGAAAATCAGTAAATTTGTTGTGATGTTGTTGAAAGATTTTACATTTGAAAGTTGAAACTCATGCATATAACAGCACAAAACGTCACAAAATCCTACTACACATTTTGGGATATCTAGTTGATTGGCTTCACCTAATTCATCTGACAATGAAATCTGATAAACTTTTCTTATATCAAGGATCCTGCCATCCATTCACTAGTTAGGAAACATCCTGACCATTGAATGAACCCAATTTATGACTAATCGACCCTTACTTGTAAGCTTGTTTCCCAGACTCATATTACTGTCCAATAATGGTCCAAATAATAGGGGGAATCATCACCAAATTGTAAAAGGCAGACTTTACGGAACTTTAGGGTTTATAACAAACTTATAATAAATGTCAATCTCCCATCATCCATAACATTGTATATTGTAGCCGAATATATAATCCAAGAATATGTAATCCAATCCTTACTATAGCTCATAAGTAAATATTTTGTGAAGAACTAAACCATAAGCAATGGACAAAAGTTCTGAAGAACTTTACAACTGTAGTGTAGGTTAGTCTATCTTTATAAAACCTTTATTTCTGACTATGTATGTTCAGAGATATACATACATGTATATATTTCATTTCTTTTTAAACTTTTAAAAAAAATGTCCAGGTTATATTGAAATATTTTATGAGTTTCTCAATTCTTCTTGAAGGTACATAAAGTACCAAGCTAATAATCTTAATTCAAAACTCATTTTTCCTGGCAATTTATTGGAGTGTTGGGTGGTTATCAGAAACAGGAACAGTATTTGAGAACCGACCAGCACATATGAATGCCATTATTTTGATTTTTTCCATTTTTGGAGAACTGTGATTTTAGCAGAATCCGTTCTTTGCTTTTTTACAACTGTTGTTATGAACCCTAAGAACTGCCCCAATAACTGCCCAGGGCCTGAGAACTCATTCTGATACATAATCACAGTTGCCTGAACAATCTAAGAACTAGTCAAATAACCTTCTATAAAAGCTATTGGTTCCTTGTCGGTTATTTTGTGAAACCCACTGGTTCTTTGATGCTTTTAGAATAAACTAGAACCAGAGGTTCTTTGATTGATCTGAACATTTTCACAAAACTGAAACCAGAGATTTTTTTGATTCTGAAATGTTTCTGAAAGCTGGAACTGGAGATTCTTTGATCTCGAAAACTGCAACTGGAGGTTATTTGAAAAAAATAATATCAGATAACAGTCCAAGACTGGTATTTTCTTTGAATAGTGGAGGTACCAACCATGTCTAGTGTCTACCACAAAACATTCATCTGACCACTCAAGGAACAAGCAAAGTTATCCACCACAACTACTATCTATGTCTGCACAAGCAACAATCCAATGTGCACCTGATAGCAGTTCATGCGGGACAAGACAGAAGTATCTGGGTTAGTTATTTGTCGTTGTTATTTGTCCTGCCAGATTACATATCCTGCGGTTTTCCTGGACCCACTACACAAAACCATGTTGAATTGAATCACATTTTCCTGCTTTGTATAAGGTAAGATCTTCAACATCCAAGTACCTGTACAATAGTCTCGGTCCAGAGTACAAACTTTCACATGTAACATAAAGTTGTTGAAGGGGTTGGTAACTTGGTATGAGGTGAATAATACATATTGTACTATGGAATGGGCAAGACCCTGGCCATTGTGCATAGTGAGCTGCCTAATGCCTGAGAGGTTGTGTATAGAAGAAGGGCCGGTCTAACTCCTGAGGCCATTTCATGTTTCGAGGTGTTGGGAGCTCAAGTGAGTTTGCTCAACACATAATGGCCAAACATTGGCTATTCCCTTGCATAAAGACCAACGAAGCTGCCATTTCTTTTTCTTTCCATCATTTCAAATTGAAGAGTGGATAAGATTCAGATTATGCCATGGAAGATTTCTGGAAAAATATCCAATGTGACAATGGATGGCAAATGACAAAGGGATAAAAATCCCCAAGTCTTTATGATAGGTCACACACCATCTAGGGTCTCATACAATCTTTTTTTTTGGCTGAAAAATCGCCAATTTGCAATACACACAAGGGGATTATGGCAGCCCTATTGTGAAACAAAGGCACAAATTTAAGCAAATTCACCTAAACCTTTCAGGTCGCCATTGTGTCTCTCCCTCTCACCACCTTCTCACCATATAGGCTACCATTGCTGAAATTTTTTTCACCTCATGCCACACACTTTTCATGTCAATTCACTAACAAGTGGCGATATGGACATACCTAAAATTCACCAGTAGGTGGCAATATGAACACATCTAGGATTTGCTAACATCTTAGAAGTTAAGGTTGGGGGGATTGCATAGTGATGGTAGTTTAGTGGAACCTTCAATTAGCTAATTAGTTCAACTTAGTAGTAACTGTAGAATCCAAAATTGAGATTTGATTTGAAGTTCATGTGTGCAGTTTTGCTTTGGCAGTTTCATGAAATTTGAAAGCTTATGGTTTAGGCTGGAAGTTAGAACTTGGATTAGGGCAATTTGGGGGAGGTTGAGAAGGTCCAAAATCCAAATATGTTGTATAATTAAGCTTGTTACTGTTTAAATAATGAACCATTCAACAACTTGGAAGTGGAACTTTAGTCTTGGATTAAAGCAATTTGGGGGAGATTTGAAAATATCCAAAATCCAAATATGGCATACAAAAGAGCTTTCATTGTTTGAGTAATGAGCATTGAGCTCATCAAACTGAGATTCAAATGACAAGAATGTTTGGCAAGTTGGCTACACATTGTAGCATGTATGGAATGCAATAGAGCTTCTAAGAACCAAATTCCATTTAGTCATTGTCTCACCTTCAATCCAAAACTCCAACTCAAGTATACATAATGGTAGACTTTAATATAATACACCTAAGTACTCAATGTTCAATGTTGTCTTCAAGTTTCTGAACTTTCAAGCATAACCTTTTCAATGTACTTGTAGCTTGAGATTGCAAAATGAATCTCGATCATTAACTCCAAATTGAAGCTTGGGAATCAAAAGTTAAAACTTGAGCATTGAAACTTGGGGCCTAGACACACACTTGAAACTCCAAAATCTTGACACTGATTTCTTGTTGAGCTAAGTTACCTTGTACTTTCCCCAAAATCTTTTCCTTAATAAATGTATATTATAATGTGATTAGATTTTATATGACATTAAAAAGGTGTGTTGCAATGGGAAGGAATTTGCCCAATGTGAAGGTGAAGGATCAAGTCCTTACCCTTGTAACCTAAAGAGCTACATACATTAGTCCTTGCCCTAGTCTAAGGTTCTTATGTTTCCTAGGCCCCTTAGGGTACCTATGTATGTTTTTAACTTATGTAGCCTAGAGTGCCTAGGGGGTCTAGCTTAAGAACCTAGTAGGTTGCCCAAGGTATTTTGTTTATCTTGCAATTGCACCATTATCCTTATGACTATTAGATGGCATTTTAATGTCATGTTTGAAATGACTATACATGTGTCATTTTCAACTCATTTAATACAATTATGGAATTTTGAGTCATTTGTGTCTTTTATGATTAAAACTTAGTCAAAACATGAGTCATATATTTTTAAAAGAAAATTAATATAACTAATTTAGTAATTTTTAAGAAGTGGTAGGTAGGAAGTCAATTAGCTAGTTTTAGTTGGTTCTAAAAGGTGTTAGTTGGCAAGATAGTTACCACCAAAAGTAAGATAAGTGTTGAAGTGCGTTCAATCACATTTCTAGCTATGTTTCAAAATGTGATAGGTAAAGAATCAACTAACTAGTTTTAATTCATTCTAAGAAGAGTTACTTCACCAACCAAGTATATCATTAAAGTAGGGACTTATTTAGGGGCTAATTTGGAGAGTTCAACTAATTTGTAGGAGGTGGGAGGTGAAAACACTAGGATATTTAGAGGAGGGGGATCTTCCCTAGGTCATCTTCTTTTCATTCTTTCTCTCCCACATCAATCTTATTTCTTTTCTATTGATCGATCTATCTTCTATAATTTATTCCTACATTTTTAAAAAAAAATTCTTTAATTTATATCCTCTATTGATTTTCTATCTATTGTAATACCACAATAAGCTATGGTTTTTTACTTAGGTCTTCAAACACATAATGCAACAACAAAATATTTTCTTTGGATGTTTTAATAAGTTGCACAAGGCTTAAGGGGTGTTGTTTTTTACTTAAATATATAATAAAAATAAGGGGAATGATATATATAAAATATTTTTAGTTAAATATTATTGTGCACATATTTTCTCCCCCTCACATTTATTTATATATATATATATATATATATATATATATATATATATA